>Ga0209710_1000017_pt1 | contig 232550 bp, 211 predicted proteins | sample ArcticOcean_MG_C_5_FD_187436 | JGI IMG/M metagenome (GOLD analysis project Ga0209710, IMG submission 187436) | Marine microbial communities from western Arctic Ocean - ArcticOcean_MG_CB4_138 (SPAdes) (version 2) | ecosystem: Environmental > Aquatic > Marine > Oceanic | place: Arctic Ocean...
GAAGTGTTGGGGTGGTCCGCGAAGAACTCCATCAACACGTGCTGCGTGGACCAGTGGAAGTGGGCGAGTTTGAACCCGTTCGGGTACGGGAAGGGGGAGTGAGGGTTACCCGGGTTTGACGTTTTGTGAGTGTGGGGCGAGAGGAAAGAAGAAGAGTGTTTAAGACTGCTGCAGTGTCGACGCCTCGCGTGCGCTAAAATTCTAAATTTCAAAGATGCCGACATCGTGTCGTTCCATGTTGCCTTGGCATCGAACTTCGTACGCGGCCTCGATTTTGTGGCCTCGATCGACCAGCACCGCGGCACTCCCCACCGCCACCGCGAGGACACACACGGTGCGTGCCCCCCCCGATACGTTTGTATCACCTTTTCCGTCGATTCCCGCCGATTGCGTTTCTTTTCCACCACCGATACGCCTGCCTCGCGGTCGATTACGAACACGGGACAGGTGTTGTTTTCTTGGCGTTCCGGAGGCACCAACACCATCATGCCAACATGTTTCACGCCTGGCAAGACCCCCGCTCTGCTTCCTTCCCTTCGCTGACCCGCCGCTGCCCTCGTCTTCCCGTCGTATTTCCACACGCATCCCGATACATCATCACAGACAGACCCCGCAAGTCGTATGGGATCCGGTCGCCAGTTGGACGACGACGCCGCGGGCGTCACGACCAAAGTCGACATTCTCGCGATGCTCGCGGCTTCTTCTTCCGAGGCTGGCAAACCCGCTGCGGCCGCGAAACCGGTGCCCGTGAAGACCCCCCCGCCTGGTTTCGAAACCAAAGTCGCGTCGAACCCGCCGATTGCGGACGGCGATGACGGCGAGAAGAAGAAATCGCAACGGAAGCAAAGCGCGCCCAAAGACGGTACCCCGAACCGGAACCCCCGGGGCGGTCGCGGGAACGACAGTACCGAATCTGGAAAAAGAGGCAATGGCAACAGCAACGACAACGGCAAGTCGCTCCGGGTCTTTGGCGGAAAGTCCCTCCGGGGCGACAGGAAGGATGCCGAGATGAACACGAAAGATTTGCTCGACATGCAGAAGTCCTTACCCAGGCGCCAGCTGTGGGTCGTGCGCGTCCCTTCGCCGAAGGAGGACGACGACACGGATGTTCAAATCCAACTCAAGGAAACTCGGGTGTTGCGGCTCACCGCGCAAATAGACGACGCCATGGCGAAGTTGGCAGCGGCGAAGCTTGTTCGGGACGAAGCTCGTGACGCAATCGCTCCAGTCAGGGAGCAGCTGCGCGAGGTGAATGACGAGCTCCGGGAGAAGCAGGCTATTATGAAGCCTCTGCTCGATATCGTCCAAGCCTCAAACGCGCGGGCGAACGAGGTGCGGCGGATGGGCAAGGATTTGAAAGGCGTGTCCACCGCGGAGGCGCTTAGGGAGAAACTGGACGGCTTGGAGCACGAGATGTCGCACACGGTGTTGACCGTGCTTCAGCAGAAAGCGGTGTTGCGGGAGATCAAGCAGCTGAGGGGGAAAAAAGGGGACATTGCACAACTGCAAGGAAAGAGGCTCGCGATCGAAGCGAACGAGTTTGACCGCGAATCCGCGGCCGCGCGTCTGAAACTGATGCGCTCGCTTTGCGACTTTATTAAAGTCAAACAGGTTGAGGTTACGAAGCTTTTCGACCACTACAAACAAGTCGCGGATGCCGCTGATGCGCAGGCGCAGGCGGCGAACGAAAAAAGGCAAGACGCGGCGAACGAGCGACGCGGCCTGGGAAACGAATTGAGACACCTGCGGAAATTGGGCGCGCGCGACCGCGGGGAGTTTTACCGCAGCAGGCGAGTCGTTTCAAAAGCCCGGTACGTGTTGCATTTCCCAAATCCCGCCTCCTCGTTTGCCATACAAGACTGACACTTTCTTTTTATTTATTCCAGGGAGCTTGTTAAGAAAGGCGACACCGCTGAAGCCGAGTCTTTGTGCGTGGAGCAGATGGAGCACGTCCACGCGCGTCTCGCGATGGACGCTGGGTACCGACTGCAGTACGTGGAGGGTTTACGCCGAACAAAGGAGGAGCGCGCCGTAACGAAGGGGGCGGCGGAGGCGGCGAGCGCGACGGCGGAGGCGAGCGCCGCGCGCGTCAGGTCTTTGGAAACCGCCGCCGCGGCTGCTTCCGCCGCGAAGGCTGCGAAAGAGCGTGAGCACGAGCTCGCGACAGCGGCGAAGGCGGCGGCGAAATCGGCGGAGGCCGAGATGAAGCGCGTTGCACTTGAAACGCAGGCGGCGGATACGAAACAAAAAGCCGACGCGAAGACACACGCCAAGGCTTCGAAAATCGCCACCGCGCCTGTTTTGGAACCCGGTGTGCTGCAGCTGGCCTGGATGGCGCGGGAGGAGGTGGGGGGACGACGAGAAGTTGCGGCTGTTGAGCCTGAAACGTCTACCGTCGCACCAGAAGACACCGCTCCAGCCGAGGACGCCGCCGCGGCTGAGGCGAAGCGGAAAAAGCGCTGGGAGAAAAAGGCGCGGAAAAAGCAAGCGCGAAAAGAAAAGCACGACGGCGACGTGGCGAGTGGAAGCGGGTCGGGGAGCGGGTCGGGGGGTGTTGATTCTGAGCCCATCAGCTTCGCCACCGAAGACGAGCCCGTCGTGAAGACGTCGGAGCCGGAGCCAACGCGTGTTGACGAACTGTCAGTGCAAGAATCCATCGCGGAGCCGGATGAGTTGGCGGAAGAGGCGCCCGAAAACGCGGTGTTTGCGCAGGAGAAAGAAATTGTCGACGCGTTCCAAGTCGAAGAAGACGGATACTCCCACATGACGCACCAGCGCAACGCTGGTGCTTTCGGGTTGACGGAAACGCAACGCGGCTGGGTGGTTGGCGCGGTGGTGCTGGTCACCGTGGCGGTGTGTTTGATGGCCAGCGGGTACAGGCTGGAGCTGGTTCGGGCGTGAGCGGACGGGCGAGGGGGAGTAGGCGCGAGACGAGACGTCCCGACAAGTGTAACGACGAAGAACTTACAGCAACAATAATCCCTCGCCATAAACTGATGCTTTGGGTTTTTCCCACTGCCTCGTCAGTCTCCCCCGCGCTTCCGGGTGATGGCGCGCGTCTCCGCCGCGCCGGCGGCGTTGGATCACCAGGCGGTGGCCACCGCGCTGGCCGCGGCGCTCGTGTTGCTCACGGTGGCGCACTGGCTGGTCCAGGCCGTGCTTCGCGTGTTGAAGTCGTTGCTGAAATGGCACCGACAGGCGTTCGTGCTTCGCCCTGCGCCGATGGCCCCAGGGTACCTGCCCCTGATCGGCCACACCGTGGCGCTTTTCAAAGCCGTCGGGAACTACCCGTGCACGTGGGACTTGTTCTCGTTGTGGGCCACTGAAACCGCCCCGAAACCGGTCCGGGTACAGATCTTCACCAAGCACTGCGTGGTGATCGGTGACCCTTCCACGATGAAAAGGGTAATGTCCACGAACGCGGGGAACTACGCCAAGGACACGGGGTTTTCGTACGCGCCTTTCCTTGAGATTCTCGGGACGGGGCTGGTCACGAGTGACGGGGACCAGTGGCGTACAATGCGCGGCCACATTTCAAAAGCCCTACGCGTTGATATCCTGGATGAAATAATAGCAATCGCAAACCGCGCGGCGCATCGGCTTTGCGCGAAACTTGACAAACACAAAGTTTCAGGGGAAAAAATAGACATGGAAAACGAGTTCCGGCTGCTCACCCTGCAAGTCATCGGCGAGGCGGTTTTGAGTCTTCAACCAGCCGAGAGCGACACCCTGTTTCCGGCACTGTACCTACCAATCATGGACGAGTGCAACACGCGGAGTTTGTCTCCGTGGCGGGCCTGGGCGCTGGCGTCCCCGGAGTGGTGGCGGCACAAAAAACGAGTCAAACAACTGGACGGCGCGATCATCGCCATCGTGCGGCAGCGGTGGCGAACGAGATGTGAAAGAAGTAAAGACGCCGCGGTACCGGATGACATTTTAGAGCGCGTGCTTGAGAAAGTCACCGAAAAGGAGTACGGCAAAGAAACCGAAAAGCAGCTGTGTTTCGAAATCAAAACGTTTCTCCTGGCGGGGCACGAAACGAGCGCCGCGATGTTGACCTGGACGCTGCACGAGCTATCAATGTCCACTGGCAAGGTACGTGTTGTATTGTCAGCTGTACGCTTTGTACGGCTAGACTAGACATTCACCAAATCCCGGACGACTGTTTGCCAATACAAGACTGACTAACACTTTCTTTTATTCGTCTCAGATGGAAAAAGTCAAAACCGAGTGTGCCGGGGTTTTCGGGAACGCGGAACCGGGAACGCTCCCGAAGCGGGACGCCGTGAACAGGTGCGCGTTGGGGCTTTCGCCAAATCCCGGCCTCCCTGTTCTCTCACACTGACGACTGACATTTTTTTGTTGCAATAACAGCCTGGAGTACACCCTGTGTTGTTTAAAGGAGACGCTACGGCTGTACAGCGTGGTGCCCGTGGTTACCCGGGTAGCGGTGGAGGATGACGATTTGGGGGGGGTGGCAATCCCCGCCGGTACCACGGTGATCATGTCCCTGCAAGGCGTGCACCACCGCCCCGACTTGTGGCCCGACCCCTTGTCTTATTTACCCGACCGGTTCATGGACGAAAATTTTGACGAAAACGAGGGGTTCAAGTTCCTTCCTTTCATTCAAGGCCCGCGGAACTGTTTAGGGCAGTACCTCGCGATGCTTGAGGCGCGGGTGGTGCTCGGGACGCTGGTGAGCAAGTACGATTTTACATCAGCGTCGGCAAACAACGCGAAAAAACACACGAAAGCCATTCCAATCGCGCCCGCGAACGGCGCGTGGTTCTTCGTGAAATGATGACAGGGGTGATGGGAGGGTAGTTAGTCGTGCTATTTGTGACTATGCAAAACAACACCCACGGCTATTTGTGACTATTCAACACAACACCCAACGCTACTTGTGACTAATCAATGCGACACCCTATTTGTGACTGCTTTCTTTTCGCGTCTCTGCTTGTTGTTTTTGGAAAGGCACCTCTCATGCTCTCTCATGCTCTCAAATCTAATTCGATCGACCTCATCCGTGCTATACCCCAGGTAGGTACGTCACCGCCCGCTCCTCGGTTTTCGCGTTTTGTCTGTTTTCGCCCCAGCGCCGCGGCTCGGCGCGAAGATCAGCCGCGTTTCGCTTTTCCCGGTCAACGTCGCGCCGTTGTCCGTCACACCAAGCACCAGCAACGACCCGACGCTTTCTTCGTACCGACCAATCAACCGCACCCCGTTCGGCAAACGCACGTGCGGTCGTTTCGTGCCCAGGTCGGTGAACTCGAGTTGCGTGCCAGGCACCAACTTGGCTTCGGGAGGCAGCGTTACCACCACCAAGGTCTCGTCTGTCGCATCCTCGCCGGACGCGACCACCATCGCGAGCCCGGGACGAGGTGAGGCGGTGACTGACGCGACGACGCAGATCCAGAACAAAATGCCAAGAGCAAAAACGCGCCAAAGAAAAATCGTCCAATAAAACTCGGGCCGCGGCCTTGATGCCCTTGATTGCTCGGCTCCCTCACACTTCACCGCACGCGTCGACCCGGCACCCGCGCGTCCGACCGAGTGGTTTCCCTGTTCGTGGGCGTGTGTGACTGCGTTCGCGCTCAAGAGTTACGCGCCACAGGACACGCCTCACGCGTCACCGGTGACATCGACCAAGCGCCAATTCCAATCCCGATTCGATTCAAGGACCATGGGCATCGGCAGCCTTTTTATCGTGAACAACGAAACCGAGTCCTTATGCGCGCTGAAGCACTGGGGCGCGACCGTGGGTCACGTGTCCGTGCTTGAGAAGGTGTTCGCGAGTCACCGGGCTAGTGTGAAGCACAACCTGTACGCGGATGTTTTGACCACCGAGGGGAAGCAGTACTGTTTCCACATCACCAGGGGGGAGATCACGGTGAGGCCTTTCCCAGTTACCCCGTTCCACCTCCCTGATTGCTGCTACGTATGGAGTACAGTCGGAAAGTACGGACCCCACTCCGTGGGACCCCTTTCCAATCCCGAATATACTGGTAACTCGTTCTGGCGTACTGTGGTAAAAACACACGGTACTGTGTCACTTTACCGCCCGGTCACACCCCGGTACCCGGTCCAATCCCTCGTGACTGACTTCTTTTTTTTCGCAATCAGTACATCGCGACGTGCGAGACGGAAACGGAACCCCTGATGGTAATAGAGTTCCTGACGCAGCTGCACGTGGTGCTGAAAGCGTACTTCACCGACGTCACGGAGTCCGTGTTGCAGGAACACCACGTTACCCTGTATCAGCTCCTTGATGAGATGCTCGATAGCGGCATCCCGGTAAACACCCATCCCGGCGGTTTGAAGGTTTTGGTGCCGCCGCCCAACTTGTTGAATCGAGCGCAGAGCGTGGTGTTCGGGCACCAGGGCGTGCTGGTTTCGGACCAGGACCCGCTGAAGTTATTACCGTTACCCTGGCGATCCAACAACATCAAATACGCCTCGAACGAGATTTACCTCGACATAATCGAGTCAATCGACGCGACGCTTGATTCGGAAGGGCGGGTGTTGCACAGCGCGATTCACGGCGCGATCGAGGTGAACTCGCGCCTAAGCGGCATGCCGGACGTTTCCCTGTCCCTGTCCAACTCGCACCTCATCGAGGAGTACTCGTTCCACCCGTCCGTGCGCCTGTCGCGGTTTGCCACGGACAGGGTGGTTTCCTTCGTCCCCGCGGACGGGACCTTCACCCTGATGTCGTACAAAGTCAAGGCGCCGCAGGTCAAGGCGGAGACCAACTCGTGGCAGCCCAAGTACATCAAGCAGAATGCGTGGCAGCAGGGAGCGGTTGGCGGGTTCAACTCCCCGACCACGACGCAGGTCCCGTTGCCCCTGTACATCCGCCCGCAAGCCACGTTCGGGAGTACGCAGGGCCGCGTGAGTATCGTGTGCGGCACCAAGCCCGCGTTTGAGAAACCGGTGGAGAGCGTTACGCTGGAGGTGAGGTTACCCGACAGGGTGACTTTCGCCGATCCGAGCGCGACTCACGGGCTCGCTAGCTACGACGACGTAGGACACAGCGTGCGGTGGATGATTGACAAGTTCCCGGTTGACAAGACGCCTTGTCTTACCGTGCAAGTCACTTTGGAGAGCTACGAAGCGAGCGACCTGGCGAAACAGGGGGGGAAGGGAAGTAGTGGTAAGGCGGTCCCGGGGGAGAAAAACGGACGGCGCGTGCGGTTACAGGAGCTGGTTGATATTCACTGCAACTTTTCCGTGTCAGGCGTGGGGGTTTCGGGGATCAAGGTGGAGACCCTGCAGGTCCGGAACGAAAAGTACAAGCCCTCGCAGGGGGTGCGGTACCACACCAGGGGGGGGAGGGTGGTGGTGAGGACGTAGGGGAAGGGAGGGGGGTTGGTATCGTAGACTACTCGTAAGCGTTTAATACATCGGTAAAAGCCAGACTGACGTGGCAGTCTTTCGGGAAAAGATATCGATAAATGGCTGGCCGGTGTCTCCTTTCCCTGTCTCACACCGTCGGACGCGTGGTCGTCGCTTCCTGGTCCGAGAACGCGCGATGTCAGCGGTCTCCGCCCCTCTCGGCGTCTCTTGTTCGCCGCGCGCGTCAGTTTTCGGGGTTGGAAAGACACGCGGCGGCACCAATTGTTCCGCGTGCGCGGTTCCCAAAACCGCCCCGGGCGGTGGAAATCGAAGAGCGACACCATGCGTGGGTGGGCCGGCTGGTGCGTCGTGTGTGGCGGATAGAGCAGGTAAGGCTCCGTACGCCAATAGAACAGGTAAAACGCAGCACGCCTCGACGTCGTTTCGCACCAGACGAACGCACAACTCACGTGGAGCCACCGCACACAACGCGGTCGCCGACGACGTGGCGATGGGTTTGTTTAGTGCGTCTCAAAGCGCGGATGCCGTGGTCGTCGGGCAACTCACGGACGGCGTCACGCCGGTGACCTTCGCCGCGGTGCTCGTGGCTGGGCTGGTCACGAGCTTATCACCGTGCACCCTCTCCGTGCTGCCGCTCACGGTGGGGTACATAGGCGGGTACGTACCTCCCGTCGCGGTAACCGGGGACACAACACAAGACGCGCCCGCGCTTGCACGACAAAAACAACGAAAAGAAAACCAACTCAGGGTAAACGGCGCGGCGTTCGCGTTCGGGCTGGCCACTACTTTAGCGTTACTGGGCGTCTCCGCTGCAGCTTTAGGGCAGGCGTACGGCCAGAACCTGGGCGACGGCCTTCCAATCGCGGTGTCTGTTTTGGCGATCGTGATGGGTTTGAACCTTCTGGAGGTCATCGTGGTCGGGTTCCCCAGTTTCGGCCAGAACTTCGACGCGCGGAGTTTAAAAATTCCAGAACCCGCAAAGGCGTTCATAGCCGGACTCGCGTTCGCCCTAGCCGCGTCGCCTTGTAGCACGCCAGTGCTTGCGACTTTGCTGGGCTATGTAGCAAGCTCAGGGGACCCACTCACCGGGGGTGCCTTACTGCTAACCTACACGTCAGGGTACGTCACGCCGCTGTTAGTCGCGGCCACGGCGACGGGAAGTTTGCGGCAAATCATGAGCGCGCGCGCGTACACGTTCTGGGTCACGCCCGCGTCCGGGTTTCTCCTGGTCACGGGAGGGACCTACGGGTTCCTGTCGCGAGTCACGCCGTTGCTTCACGCCGTTTAAGTGTATAGGCTATGTAGAACTACCGCGCGATGTAAAGTGAATCTAACTTCTGAAGATCCCGACCGTGCGTCGTGAAGTGAATCTACCACCTTCAAACGAACGCAGAACTACCATGCAATGTAACGTGAATCTAACTTCTAAACGTCCCTACCAGGTAGTGCAACGTAAAGTGAATCTACCTTCTGAACGCGGTGACGTAAAGTGAATCTAGACTATGAACTTCGAAACTCCCGCGCCGTCCGCACGAAGTCGTACAGCGTTTTCCGCCCGAGCTCGCGCAGTTTTTTTATGTTGGCGTTTGGAATGGACTCCGTATCCGGATGTTGGTCCACCGCTCTTGACACATCAACAGTGCGCAACAAGTGCACCGTGGGGTACGGACTCCGGTTGGTGTAGCTTCCCGGGTCCCCCACTTCTTCGCCCGCGAATTGGTAATCCGGGTGGAACGTCGCGAGTTGGATTTTTCCATCTAATTGCGAATCGGATTCCAAAATGCGCTCGCACCGCTCCACCACGGCGAGGAACAGCAGGAAATCGTCCAAATCTGGCACGGCGTTCACCGTGATTAAAGTGGTGGTGGCCTGGGAAAGACCGGGGGCTTGCCATCTCTCTATCCGGGGTGGGGGATCGGCTCGCTTGCTTTTCGATAATTTGGTACCACTTTCCACTTCACCCACCGCCGCCTCCTCGTCGTCATCCTCGTCGTAGTCGTCGTACGCCGTGTCCGCCTCGGCGTAGGTCATCACAAGCGCGCGCGCTTCGTTCGTGAAGGTTTCGAAGAACAAATCGTGCGTGGTGTGTTCACAAACCACCAGCTTCAGCCCGTCGTTCTGCCGAGGCGCGCTGGCGAACGGACACAGGTTCAACCCGATGACTCTTTCATCCACCCAGCGCATGGTCGCGGTTCGGACATCACCAGGAGTAGGCGCACTCGCACTCGAGGTTGACGCCGCGGCGGTTACCGCGCGCCGCGACGCCACGAGCCGTGCGTGCGGCACAGCACGGGTACCCGAAACCGCGGCGCGAACCGCCGCGCTGATGAGGGCGCGCATCTCGTTCTGACGTTGGCAATATGATGGAAATCGTGCTGTGGGCGACCGAAAAGTGATTGCAAAAGATGAAAAAAACGCGACTCCGTCTGTGTACTCCGTATTCGCCACTCTATGTTGCCTATGTTTACGCCCTAAATGTCTCTACCCCCCGTTACCCACCCACCCACCAACCCATCACCCGCCATTTCTTTTGGAAACGCACGGGAGCCAGTACACGCGCTCCCCCGTTTTCGCGTCGCCGTCGTCCACCATGGCGATTCCGCTTTTCACGAGCTGGTCCAAAATGGTTTGGGCGCGCGTCTTGTGCCACCCCGGTGCGCCATTTGTCTTTGTGGACTCCAACTGCGACTTCGTGATACTTCCTACACCGCTCTCGCTCGCCCACCGAATCACGTCGTTCTGGTCCGTGGACAACTCCGTGGGGACGGATCTTACAACCTTTTTACCCCCGATGGTCAACACCCGCCACCCCCCGCCCAGACACGCCAACCGTTCAATCGCCCGCAACAAGTCATCCTCCGAAATGGGCTGCGCCGCGTTGCCTCTTCGGTGTTGCACATGGCGCATCAATTGTGTCATGTCACACAGCCCGCCGTCGTGATCCCTTGTCGCCAAACACGCCTCCGCGACTTGCACCCCAAGCTCGTAATAAAAATCCCCAAAGCCCAACAGTTCGGTCCAGAATCCTTTGTTCGACGCCAGCGGATCAACACCCACGTTCGCGCACATCGCGTGGAACTGCGCCCGGAACCCCGGGTCTTGCTTTATCTCACTCTTGTGCTTCAGCGCGAACTGCTCAAGAGAGTTGCGGAACTTCAACAGCTGCGCCCGCATGGCCTCCACGCTTTGGCGCTCCGCATCTTCACCAACCGCTTGTATCGCCACCGACGCGTCGCGGCGTTGTTGGATGCCCGCGATGCCGGGGCGACGACGCATTTTGCGTTTCGCGTAGGGAGGCGTGGGCCCGTGCCAGGACTGCGAAGAAAAGGACCACTCACAGGGGCACGCGACACCCGCGCGTGCGGGCGGCGAGTGACTGAAGAGAGCGATGGGCACGAACGAATTTGCGCACGTTGTTCGTTCGGTGCCAACTCGTTTTTTTTAAATCTTGGACAGGTGCATGAATGCCCCAGCTCACTTGCCCCCACGCGCGTAACGTCGCGACGGACACGGCGATGGCGTCGCTGCGCTCCGTGGGTTCCGGGGTCGGCGACGCGCGACGCGAGCCAAAAACGGGGGAAGGTTTCGGGGGGCGGTTCGCCACTGGCGCGAGCCTTCCACCAAATGCGAGACCCAAAGGTACCAGCCACGAAAAAGACACGCGAAAGTCGTCCCTCTCCTCCCCGAGGGACACCGGCCACGTCGAGCTCGTGCTTCGCAACTTGGAGTGGTTCGGTGGGGCGGCTCCTGCGTACTGTCGCGTCGTGGCGCGGTGGTGGGGGGACGACTTCGTGAGTGGTGACACCGCCCGGCCGTGGGTGGGGTTGGGCGCAACTGCAGATGCGGATGCGACGTTTATTTTCCCAGTCGTGGTAAGTATTTCCCTTACCACATTCCGCCGACTGATTGCCCATACGAGACTGACATTTATTTTTACAATCTCAGGTCAAGCCAACCGGGTTTGCGAAGTACGTCAAGGACTGCGCGCACCTCATTCTGGATTTCAGCGATGGACGCACCGGCCAGGTGATTGCACACGTATCAATTGACGTCTCAAGGCTTTCCGTGGGACACCCAGTCAGTGGAGGCAAACCCGTGCGCACGCCAGGCGGGGCGACGCGCGGCGCCGTGCACGTTTCCCTGAGCGTCGATTTTCACCCAAAGGCGATGAGCTCGTTCGAGCGGAACGAGGCGCGATGCGCGGAAACGGGTGGTGGTGGTGGTCAGGTGGGTGGTGATGAGGATGAGGTGAGTGGTAAGGCGAATGATACTACGCTACCGCACGCCGGGGGTTCGAGCTCGGACGGTTCTGAGGGTTGCGAAAAATCAAACTGGAGCGGCGACGGCGGTGACGGCGTTGCGCGGTCGTCGCCGCTGGAGCGGGCGCGTTTGGCCCGACGGTTGACCGGTTTAACCGGTAACGCAAAGGCACCGCCCGTCGGTAACGCAGGTACGGCGCGACGATTGAAACGTGGCAGTGAGTCAAAGGCAGTCGGTGCCTCTGCAAAATCTAGCCCTAGCCTACCTCCCGACAAGCACATGACCCCCCTTGAAGCCGCGGAAGCGTTACGGGACGAGATGGATTCCGCTTTGAAGTTCGACGGCGTCTCCGCGTGTTCGATGATCGACGCGGAGATGGAGGTCGCGCGACGGACTCGGCGCGCGACTTCGGGACACGCCGAATCGGCTTTTTCCAAACGAAAGGACACCGATACGAAAAAGAAAACCTCCACTACTGGTACGACGTCGAGCACTACGGTTTCGGAAACCCGGCAAGCGCCTCGCTCGCCTTTGTCCGCGCAGTACTGTGTGTGGGTAAAGTCCGCCGCGTGTATCGACAGCGATGATTTCGGAAAGGTGTCTTCCGATGCCGATTTGAAAACGTCTCAAAACCGAAACCGCTGGAGCCTTGATACCTCGGCGTCTGAGCGCGCCGCCGCGATTGGTTGGCTCGGGGGCAACACCTATGGCCCGGATGGTTCCTTCCCCGATGCAGGTGACGCGGCGTTGTGCGCGGAAGAAGCGTTGGTCAGCGCGCTTGCGAGGTTCGAGGGGGACGAGGGGAACAGCTGGGAGGGGACGAATGATGAAGACCGAGACGACGACGAAAACAAAAACGAAGCCGAAACCGAATCGACTACGACTACACCCGAAAACGGCCGCCATCCCGTCATCACGCGAAACCGGGAAACCGTTTCCTTCCACGACCCAGTCACGGAACACGCGCTAGCCGCCGCGAGCGCGACGGAGTTCACGGACGCGCAGCTTGGTGCCCCTTCCCACGGCCACCCGACCGACGGCCCGGGGCTGGAAATCAGACTCACGCTTCACGACGGGTCGGTGCGGGCGCTGGACGGGGGCGCTTCCTGTTCGTTTGATGCGTCAAATGCTGAGTCCAGCCAATCTTTAGTAGTCCTGGTGAAGGGCGGGCACCCGTTCAGAGCAGGCGAGCTGGCGAGGGTTGTGCTTGACGGGGTCGGCAGCCGGGGGTCGGGCTGCGCGGTCATCGCCGTACCCGCGGCGGTTGTGGACGCGATTGTTGACGCCACCAAAAAGACCCCCGCGTTGGCGCTCGAGGTGTGGGACCCCAAAGATCTGGTTGGTTCTCACAAGAAGGCAAGTAAAGACTGCGACGTGGATGACCCCGACGCCGATTCCGTGGCCTTCGCCTCGTTGTTCGGCGATTTCGCGGCCGCCGGCGCAAACGCCATGGTCGGCGTGGTGCCCGTTTCCCTGGACGTTTTGCGCCCCGCGTGTTTAATCAGTCGCGCGCGGCACTCGGAAAACAGACGGTGGGGCCTCACTGTTGATGATGATGCCACCGACGAGGGTGACGCTTCAAGTTCCTCGTTTCAGTTCAAACACCCACCCTTGAACCGGGTTTTCGAAATACGAAACGTGTGGAGCGGCGACGTCTGCGGGTTTCTGGGCGTGGAAGCCGCGATGGCGGCGCCGAAAACAACGAAAGCGGCGAGGATATAGACGGGCTCGTGTGAGTAGTTAGTCGGGGGTACTTGTAGTGTATGGGTATGTAGTGTGAAGCGGTGTAGTAAGTACTGGTATGGAGCACTGTCGCGAAGTAGATGTCGGGAGGAGTCGGTAAAGCGACGGGCTTGGTGTAAAGAGGTCGTCATCATTTCCATTCTTTGATGGTACATTTTTTTCGCCGCGCATCCAACGCAACTAGACTAGATCATCCTCGGCGCGTACGTGTGCTGCGGCGGCAACCACGTGGTGTTGTACACCGCGCCTTGGTCCCCGCTTTTCCACCCCGGCACTCCGGCCATGATTTTATCTTCGCTCTTCGTCCTTTCCACCACCGCGGCGCGGTACCGCCGGTCTTCCTCGGCTTGCAGAAACGGTATCAAAACCGCCCTCGCGTGGTTTTTTTCCTCGCGCAAACCTCGCCGCCGCGCGTTGCCTTGCCCAACCTGGTAGAAACCGTACACCATCGCGCCCAGGTAGGCGCCGAAAAAAGCTACACCGGTGGGGCCGGTGCTGGGAATACGCCTTGCGTAGCGCACGCTGGGGTACCCGCCGGGGGGGGGGCCGTCCTGTTTTGGTACGGGAGAGGCGGAGGGGGTTAGGAGGGGGTTAGGAGGGGGTCAGCGTTTGGACGTGGACTGCATTCATCGTTCGGTCGGTGTGTCGCGCTCGAGGGTTTGTTTTTCCCAATCCCTCGCCTGGTACCGCGACGCTGTCGGGTCTGTTCGAACGTCGTGGAGCAGCCTTTCGAACCCAAAACGCACGTGTGCGTCTCACGCACCTGCATCACGGGCATGTCCATCACGGTCTTCATGCCTTTGATCCCGCGAATCGTGGTTTCCGTCATCGCGCGCTCTTCGGGTTCGGTTCCGATCGAGCGACCGTACTCCTTTTATCGGATGTGAAAACCGAACCCCGCGGTCCTCCTTCGGGTTACGCGCGCGTTTCGAACGCCGAGAACGTTTCTTCGAATCCGACGCGGTGAATACGCGAGGGAACGGGTCGTTTACCGCGACGAGTCGAGGTGGGCGCCGGAACAGCGTCACGCTGACTGGCACGACGTGGATGGCGAGACGCAGGAAGAACTCGTTCGTTCGCGACGAGTGACCAACGTTCTCCTGGTCTCTAACTGTTTGCCCATACGGATGATTCCGCGCGAGCAATCAGATTTTCCACTCTCAACGCGCTCGAGCTGTTTGACTGTGTCGCTCGCTCCACCTGCGCCACTCTCACTCTCACCGCGCGACACCGCCGAAGGGACAAGATGTGCGTCCCCCCCCTTTTCGTATTTCGTTTCGTGTGCCGGGTGCCCCGAGGAAATCGCCACGCGCGCGCTGTCACCAGCGAAGGTGGCCAGCGATCGGGTAATTTTTTTCGTCACGGCAATCGGGCGGAGTGCCATCCAGTCATCCGGATCGATCGCGTGGCGCGTGCGGTCCGGACCACCGGCCGAAGGTGGCCGGTCACGGCGCACCGCTGACCCGACTACTGTGGCACACGCACGCGCGCGTTCCCCTGCGGAGCCACCGCGTTTGGGACACGACCCAGCCGCGTGGAAATATCATCCCCGGGGACACATCTTCCGCATGAGAACTCTTTCTGGAAGCCAATTTGCTTCGGGTCTCGATGCCAAGCACGCGTCTCGCACAGTTTTAAACCCTAAACCCTAAACCCTAACCTCGCTCTGTATGAACTCAAGAGCCCATCCGCTGACCTCCCAAAACCTTTCCCACACAAAACACAGGTCGGACGACGAAGACCCGGTGGATCACCGCCCCGATTTGGAAGAGGCGTGCAAGCCCAAGTGCGCCGCGTTCGCCGCCGCGTACGAAGCGTGCGTCGGGAGGGTGGAAAAAGATACCACCGGGGAGGCGCACTGCACCGGGCAGTACTTCGACATGTGGGGGTGTATTGATAAGTGCGTCGCTCCGAGTTTGTTCAAAAACACAAAGTGATGGAGGTAAGGATGGACGGAGTAGGGAGGACCATTCACAGCGTATTTGATGCGAGATGATAATGCCAAAATCTTTCTGGTAAAATACGTCTACTTCATCGCTAACTCTGCTATCGTCTCGTGGGTTCTGTCTTTTCCTGGACAAATCCACGAATATTGTTTGTCACCTCGTCACGGGAGGATCTGTGGCGAGCTCAAACCCGGGACGGTCATCCCCCACCACCGCGTCCGCGTAAACTCGCGGCGCGCGCCGCAACAACCGCCGATGCGTTTCTTTGTTTCCCTTTCCAGTTTTCACGACGCCACCCCTTTCGAATCGGCCTCGCGATATCGCCGCCGCGTTCGACGCCCGGGAGCTCAGCTCCTCCTCCGTCGGACCGAACACGTCAATCAGCGGCGCGTACAGGGGCCTGGCGAACATCACCAGAAGCATGATCACGGGGGTTAGGAACAAACACGTCCGGACCCGCCGGGTGCCTTTCACGTGGCTCTTCAACACGTGCTTCACGTCGAGTTTGGTGGTTTTCCCACTTCGAAGTGTTTGCGCCGGGCCGTCGTGCAACACCTCCCCGTCCCCCATGTCGACAGGGTCTTCCAAAACGTCCGGAAGAGACTCCCCCCCCACGGTTGCCTCGTCGCCGGGTTTAGTTCGGCGGTCAACACAACCCAAAGCGATGCTGCGCAGCATCGCTCGCTGTGTTCGGATTCGGGGTTCGACGGCACTATTTGCGTTGCTTGTCACCTCCGTTTTTCGATAAATTTCGAACTCCTCGTCTTGGCCCCCCGCTCAGTACTTGCGACGCACGAACGCATGCTTCCGCTTCGCGCGTACGGAATCGCGTTCGCGTCTATGCTCTCCGGCGCGAGTGTGGTGCACTACATATACAAGCCCGACTTGACCATCCCCGGATACGAACCTACCGCGCCGACGAAGCGGTAGATTATCGCGCCGAGATTGAGATTTAGCAAAGCGGAGGGACGGGCGGAAGGGACACACGACGACGCGTGGCGGTGTCACCTACCACACGAAGCAGTGTGCTCTCCCCACACGAAGCGGCACCGGTACTTACCACCATTCGTCGTCGGTCCGACCCCGAGTTCCACACAAAGCCCAACGCGATGGCGTCTCCCCGGTCCCCAAACACAAACACACCAAACGCGTCCTGGTTCACCCCAACCCGGTTGCTCGTGTTGTTCTGCGTGATGGCTTTTCTGGTGTACCTCGACCGCGGCGTCGTGGCGAGCGCGGCGGTGAGCGGGTCCCCGGGTTCGCGCGCTGACGGAGGCGAAGGCTCCGGGTTGCAAGGCGACTTTCACGTCGGGTACGCGTGGTACGGCGCGCTGCAAGCGGCGTTCATGCTGGGGTTGTTAACCGGCGCGCCCGTGTTTAGCGCTTTGGCGAAGAGTTGGAACCCGTTCAAGCTGATAGGGTGCGGTTTATTGGCCTGGTGCTTCGCAACCGCCGGGTGCGCGGTCGCGACGAACTATACATCATTCTTCGTCTTCCGGGTTTTCGTGGGCCTAGGCGAGGTAAGGGCCTTTCCCACTCACCACATTCCGCCTCCCTGATTGCCCATACGAGACTGACACTTTCTTGTTAATCGTCTCAGGCGTCGTTCTGCGCGCTCGCCGCGCCGTTCATCGACGACTACGCGCCGGTTGGAAAAAAAACGCTGTGGCTCGCGGTTTTCTATTTATGCATACCCCTGGGTGTCGCGGGGGGAGTGATGTTCGGCGGGGCGGTGGGCGGTTCTGATTTGTTAGGATGGCGGTGGGCGTTCGGGTTGGAGAGCGTGTGCATGGTCCCGGTGGCGGCGTTTTGCCTCGTCTCGCCGGCGGTGCGCATGAAAGGAATTGGCGATGAGCACGGGAAACGACCGTCCACTAATCAGGAGGAGGGGGATGCGTTGCTTGATTTGGAAACAGACGCGCAAACAGACGTTGGAAACAACGCGCAAAGAATTCGTGGAAATGACCGTGCCCAAGCGTCAAAAACGACCTCGGCCACCGATTTCAAATCCCTCGTCGGCAACAAAACGTTCCTGGTAGCCCTGGGTGGGTACGTTTCGTACACCGCTTGCGTGGGTGTGTACGCGTCGTGGGGCCCGAAAGCGGGGTATGGGATCTATGCGGACAGCCTGGGAAGCCCGCAGAAATCGGACTTGGTGTTCGGCGCCGCAACCGCGGTGGCGGTAAGTGTTTCCCATTTACCACATTCCGCCGACTGATTGCCCATACGAGACTGACACTTTTTCTTCTACAATCAGGGCGTTTTCGGAACCCTGCTCGGCGGCGTCGCGGTGGATTTCTTTCCGGGTTCGGCTTCGGGTTCCGGTCCCGGTGGCAAAAACTCCGCTTCCGTGGTACCGTCCTTGGCCGTGTGCGCGGTTTCCGGTTTCACGGCTTTCGCGTTTCTGGAGTGCGCGTTCAACCTCAACTTGAGTTTTGAATCTTTCCTACTCACGTTTTTCGCGGGGCAGGTGTTTCTGTTTTGCGTGCAAGCCCCCGTCAACGCCGCTGTGCTGCGCGCCGTGAAACAACACGAACGCCCGCTGGCGTGTTCCTTGGTGACGGTTTGTATTCACTTGCTCGGTGACGTTCCGACACCGCCTCTTTTCGGGTTCGTGCTGGAGCGCGTAACCGCGAGTAATCAGTCGGAAACAAAAGACAACCCGAACGACTGGCGAGTAACCCTCGCCTGGTTCACCACGGCGCTTTGTTTCGCGTCGTTTGTGTGGGGAATCGGGGCGGGGTATATTTGGAGACTAAATGGCCATAGCGGAGATGGGGAAGGTGGGGAGAGACCGGAGGACGAACAAAGCGACTCGCGTTGCCTGGAGGAAGAGGTTAGTGTGCCTTTTTTAGCCGACGACGACGACGACGCCGCCGGGAGCGATCGATTGTAAAACTGTAACTTTAATCTTCGTTGCAAGGCTGCTCTTCGAAAAAGCGCGCGAGTAGATTTTCGACGTGCCCACCCCTTCCATTTTCAAATCCTCGGCGGAGACGACGCGCGTCCGTCGCGGCGTCATCACAAGTCCGTCCGCGCTTTTACTGGTGGCCCTGCCCACCGCGGGCGATGGCCACGTTGCCCTACGTCACCGTGGACGCGTTCACGGACGTCAAGTTCAGGGGTAACCCCGCCGCGGTGGTGATCTTCCCCAAGGAAAACACGGTGGATGCGTTGCGTTTGCGTGCTTCGCAGAAATCGAGGGAACAGGTTGTTTGGAGTAAAGGTTTGATGCCCGCGCGTACCGCGCTCGCGGGGAAGGACGGGTTCCCGCCAGACTCCTTCCTCGCGGACGTCGCTAGGGAAATGCAGCTCAGCGAAACCGCTTTCGTGAAGTGCCGGCCGCCGCCGAGGGGAAGGAGCCAGCCTTACGCGGAGGGCGAGGCGGGAGGGGTTGGGCTTTCGAAAAAAACAACCCGAGTGTCATTCGGCGGCGTGATGAACGGAGACGTCGGCGGGAGCGACGACGATGGGGCTGGGGAAGACGACGGTGTCGCGGCTTCTCCTGCGTTGTCATTCGTGTCCTCGACGTCAAGCAGCAAACCCAAAATAGACCGGGACGCACCAGTGTACGGTGCGTATTTTATTCCCCGCCGACTGGTTGCGAAGACCTTACAAAGACATTACAAGACATTACAAAGACATTACAAGACATTACAAAGACATTACAAAGACATTATAAGACTGACATTACAAGACTGACCTTTTTCTTTTGTACAAAAAGTGGAGTACGACCTGAGGTGGTTCACGAAAACCGGGCAAGAAGTGGATCTTTGCGGGCACGCGTCACTAGCCGCGGCGCACGCGCTTTACGAGCTCGGGCCCGGTTTGGTGCCGGACGGCGCCGTCGTGAGGTTCCACACCAAAGGAGGGTTGTTACCGGTGTCTAGGGTGAAGGATAAGCAAAAAGATGACGACCCTGTTGATGAAAATGAAAAGAAGAAAAAGAAAACGAGAGGGCCGTTGCTTGAGTTGGCGTTGCCTTGTTCCGCGCCGCGCTTGGGCGCGCTCGGCGGCGCGGACGAAGCGGGTTTCGCGAGCGATGACTCGGATGAGGAGTTTTTCGAAACCAAGAAAGCAGCTGCTGCTGCTGCTGCTGCTGCTGCTGCTGAGCGCGCAAAAGAGTCAAAAGAGTCAAACCACGACGACGCAAAAGATTCAACGATAAACGACCCGCCCCCGAACGAAGCGGGGTGTTTCTTCACGCGCGACGATTTGGCGCTCGCGTTGGGAGTGAAAGCTCGACACGTCGAGTCCATCATCGGCCGGAACTCGATCGGGGACGTTTTCGTGAGTCTAACCAGTGTTGCGTCCTTAACCCTAGCCACCCCCAATTCGGGCTTAATCAGGTTCATCACGAAAGGAGGCCGCGGTTTGGTGGTCACCGCGAAGGGCGGTTCCGTACTGGGCGACGATTCCTTACCCGTCGACTTCTCCCTGCGGTTCTTCGCCCCCAACCTGGGCATCGACGAAGACCACGTGACGGGCAGCGCGTTCGTGGGTCTCGGCCCGTACTGGCAAACCCGGTTGAAAAAGAAAAACGGCGAGGAGATGGTGGCGCACCAGTGCGGGAAACGGGGCGGTGTGGTGAGGGTGGCGGTTGTCAAGAAGAAAGGGATACGCGGCGCGCTCGACGAAACCAAAGTCATGACGCGAGGCTTCGCGGTGAGCGTTTTGAAAGGCGAAATCCTATGCGACGGCTTCGACGCCGAGGAATGAGAGGTAGGTAGTGAAGCCACTACTAGTGTCCTTGTGTTTTCCTTGATGTTATTCATACCTGTTAAATGGTTTAAGTAGTCGCTATCACTTTTCTGGAGGCGTCTCTTCGTCGCTCGTCGATTTCGCGGCCGCGTCTTTTTTCGCCCGCCGTTCCAAAATCTGATCCGCCATCTTCTCCTTCCACCCGTCCTCGCCGCCGTCGTCCATCAACCCCAACACCGACCGCCCCATCACAGCGAACGTGATGACGTCCGCGGCTACTAAAATAGCCCCGAGCTTGCCGAACTTAAACGCCGTGCCGGCGACGTCGATGGGCTCGGACGGTTCGGACGGTTCTTCTTCCGCGCTTGGAGACGACGAAAAACTCACCGTGCCATCCTCCGCAACCACTTCCACCACCACAACCGGCGCTTTCTTCGGCGCCCGCCGCACCTCAATCCCCGATTCCTCCAGCGAGTCTTTCAAAATATCACCGATGCTCTCGCCACTGGAAGAGCTGCTGAACGCCCACTCGATGGGCTGCGCCGCGAGCGCGGCAGGTGAGCTGGCGAGCAGCACCAAGGCGCCGAGGGATGCGACCACGCGCGACGCGATCGTGACGGTGGTGTCATCAGATTTACTCGCGGAAGTGCTCGCCAACCGAGAGCTCGCACCGAGACGCACGTTGGTGCGACGAGTCCTTGGAACGCGCGAGACATCGATCCGAGCCGCGGGGGCGCGCGCGGCGGGAACGGCGACGAGCGTCATGGGAAGGGTGACGTACGGTTGTGTCGCGTTCCGGTGGTTTCCAAGTTACTTTCAGTTCGGAGTTCCCAGAAACGAAAAGTTTAGTCTCCCGAGGATCTGACTTCAAAGTTGAAGAATCGTAGGCGCGCGGTCGTCACTGATGGACGCGCGGCTCGGTTTGTGATTCTCGGGCCGCGACCTCGTGCACGCGGCGGCGGGTACACGACTTACTCGTCCAGAATGGCGGTCAAGCCGGCCCCAAAGGCTGTTTTTCCGGCCGGCCCCACCGACTTTGGCAAACGGAAAACCAAGGCCCTGCAGAAAAGGCCGTACCAAGCTCCCCAAATCACCAAATTGATACGACCCCCTGCTGTAGGTCCGGTGGATGCGCGCCCCGAATCCGAGTCCTCCGGATCCTCCGGCAGTGACGACAGCGACGACGACGCAAACTCCAGCGACTCCGAATCCAAGTCCATGGAAATCGACGAGGACAGCACCGCCACCGCGATTTCCACGGAGAAACCCACGGAGATCAAATCCGCGAAAACCACGCGGAGCGTTTACAAAAGCGCCGAGATCGCGTTTCCCGACGGCAGAAAGAGCGTGGTGAAGTTCGGGAGCGCGGTGAACGTTCGTTTTTTCGACGGCGACGAGAACTGCGAGGATGTGACGACGTGTTACGCCCTGGTGCGTGAGATTTGGAGCGTTCGGCGGAACGACGAAAGGATGAAATCGTTGGGAAAAGAAGCCACAGAGGAGGAAGTGGGGAGCGGAATCATGTTCAACGTGTCGTGGCTTCTGGATCTGAACGAGCTCACGAAGAACTGGCAGCACGAACCCTCGTACCCAATACCAGACAACGAGCGGTTTTACGACCCTCGGGACATTGACACCGTGCTTCCCGCGAACGTCACGTGCGTGGAGCCGGTGTGGTTTCTTTCCGCCAGGCGGAACATGAGCAACCGCTCGGCGATACCGCCCGAGAGTTCGAAACAGCTGTTCGTGAACAAAATCGTGGGCACCAAATCGCGGGCGGGCAAAACCTCGAAATTCGTGGCGTACAGCATGACCGACAAGGACTTTTGCGATCAACACAAGGAGCACATCGAACGGGTTCGGACGCTTCTCGCGCCGAAGGAAGAGGACGTCGCGGGTTTGTTTGAGGTTTCGCCGGCGGCCAAAGCGGTAAATCCGGCGGCTGAAAAAGAAAAAGCCAAGGAAAAACCGAAGCCGCCGCCGAAAAAAAAAGAGAAAGCCAAGCCTCACCCTTCACACAAATCGCCCTCTTCCGAGAAACGGAAACGAGACGCTGAAGTTGAGGACGCGGCGGCGGAGCGACGATGCGGCAAGACGGCCAACATGGCTGCGGGACAAAAGAAACACGGCACCACCGAACGACCGGGAATCGCGACGACCGCGGTTGCGACGACCGCTTTCGTGGGGAGTCACGTGGCTCAGGCGTTTGAGGATTTTAAGCGGAGAATCGCGACCGCGGAGAAGAAAGCCGTTTCCGCGGAAAAGAAAACCGCCGCCGCGCAGAAGCGAGTCGCGGTTTTGGAAAACCTGCTCGCCCAGGCGGACGCCGCGGCGGCGGCAAGCGCGGCCGCCGCGAAAACCGCCGCTATGAATCTTTCCAAACTCGCGACGGAAAAAAAATAGACCGCCACCCCACGGAAACCCGTAGCCAGGACGATCATCACCCCCCGTGACTCCATCGTCACGCTGGACAAGCTTCACGGAGTTTCCGCTAAGTGCAAACTCCCGGGGCTGGAGGACCCGTTGAACGCGCGCGCGTCGTCCTTCGCGGAAAACACGGTGCTTCCCGCCTGTCAAAAGCTCGTGGAAACCGCCACGCAGTTGGAGGTTGAAATCTTCAAACACTACCCAAGGGAGGTACCGTTCGGAAGGGGCAACAGCATCAAGGAGTTCGTGGAGTGCGTCTGGGACTCCATGCCCCTCGTCGTGCGCGTTTTACTCGGCGAACTCGACGCGTCCACGTTGGAGGTGCTTCGCGGGGAAGCCGAGCGCGGCGCCGGCGCGGGGAACTTGGAACCGGAACAGGTACGGCCTTTCGTACTTACCAAAGCCAGCCACACGGTTTTTTACTGCCCTGTATGGCGCACGCACCATTTACCGTCCGTACCGTGGTAACTCGACACAGCACTGGCAACTGTTACGACGGTACTCGTCACCGCGAGCGCGGCTACGCGCACGTCTTACCACCGCAACACGTGCACCCCCGAGTACAACACTGTTTGCCAGTAATGTGGTAAATTGACACAGTGATACTGTTACCGTGGTAAATGTTACACCCCATACTCAAGACTCAAGACTGACCCTCCCTCTTTTCCAATCACAGGAACCCGCGGCCTACGACGAAATCCCGTGTTTGCGGTGCGGCGACGCGGGCGACGAGGCGAGTTTCGTGCTTTGCGAGAGTTGCCCGAGGGGCGGGCACTTTAAGTGTTTGGGCTTGAGTTGTGTACCCAAAGATGACTGGTTTTGTTCTCAATGCGAACTCGACGGAACCGCGGTGACCTACCGCGAGTGCAAAGACGTCGACGAGTACACAGACCGCACGGACTTGACCGAACAACAGAAACGGAACCTGGGCATGGACCCTGCTTGTGTTTTCAAACCAACGCGGGAGATGCTTTCGGTGCTGGAAGCGTATTTTCTGGAATTCGTGGAGTCGGGGAACACCTTGCACACCTCGGCAACCTGGCCCAAAAAGAAACGACAGGAAATCGCGGAGGAACTGTCGTGTCTGGGCGAGGTTAGGGAGTTCATGAACCGGAAAGGGCTTTGCCTTAAAAATAAAAAGGTGCCCTACAAGTTGAACAAAGAACCGGACCCGAAAGAAGCGGATGCAGTGGAAGCCGTGGTCGCGACGCAAAGCGAACCGCGCAGTGAAAGCGGGGAAGAAACGGAAAACTCGGACGACGACGACCCGATCTCGGACCTCGCGCCAATCGGTGTGCTTTGAAAATGTAACGTGAGTATAGATACTTCCCGTCAAGGATGGATCGACACGGCGGTTCGGCTTGTAAAACGCAACTCAGTATAGATACTTCCCGTCAAGGATTGACACGGCAGCTTGGCTCGCCGCTTGGGGACGAAGATGCTGGGCAGTGCTCTTTTCGCAAATTCGTTTCGAAGTTCGTTTCGACCACAAACGATCGCCACGTCATCACTCTTTCTCGAGCCATCCTCGCATCAGTCTTGCGTCCCCACTTCCTCACGCGCCGTCTTCGCCGCCTTAGCCAAGTCTCCCACTCTCGCGCGTTCGCCGACGTCTCTGTCCGGATGACGTCGCTGACTCGCGCCGCGCCGACCTCGCTGGCGACCGCGGTGCCTTCGCTTCGCCAAAAAAGCTCGCGCCGCGCTTCGCCGAAAAACGCGGTGTCGCGTCCCGGCGCCAAACGAGGCGCGTCGTTCGTGACCGCGAGTGCCATGACCCCTGGCTCGACCAAATCCACCTGTTCCGTGGGTCTCGGCGTGACCACCGCGCGACGCGGTTCGCACTTAGTGCCCACCGCGGTGGCGGAGCCCCCCGTTTCGTCCACGGCCTCGTCATCGGGTGACACCAAATCCGAGTTCGACTGGCACAACCAGTGGTACCCCGTGGCGTTCCTGGCTGATTTGGACGACGCGTCTCCATTGACGTTCACGCTTCTCGGCGAGCCGTTGGTGTTCTGGAGGGACCCGACTGCGAAAGAGTTGACCTACCGGTGCACCGCGGACCGGTGCCCGCACCGTTTGGTGCCCCTCAGCGAGGGCCGGGTGAACGAGAAAGGAGAGATCGAGTGCGGCTACCACGGCTGGAGTTTCGACGGGAAAGACGGCAAGTGCACGAACATTCCCCAGCTCCCCAAACCGAGCACCGCGCTTGACACCGCGCTGTCCTCACCTCGGTCGTGCGTCACCCCCTACCCCACGCAAGTCGCGCAAGGCATGCTCTGGGTGTTGCCGATCAACGCGCTTAAAAGCGACGCGCAGGAACGACCTGCGCTGCCGCTGATTCCCGAGCTGGACAACCCTGACTGCGTGGTGCAGGACATTTTCCGCGACCTCCCGATGGACTATGCCACGCTTCTGGAGAACGTGATGGACGTGTCGCACGTGCCGTTCACGCACCACAACAGCGTGGGTAAACGGGAGAACGCCACGCCGGTTGTTTTGGAGATGGAGGGCCCGCTCACGAAAAACGGCTTCGTCGGGATTTGGAAAGAAGGCCCGCGGAACGGCAAGTACGGCTCACAGTTCACGGAGTTCAAAGCCCCTTCGCTGATGCGGCACACGTTGAAGACGAAAGAGTTCACCACGTTAACGGTGGTGTACGCGGTGCCCACCACCCCCGGGCGGTGTCGGTTGATGGCGCGGTTTCCGTTTATCTTTGGCTCGCCCATTCCGCGAACGATTTTCAAAATCGTCCCCCGGTGGTGGTCGCACCTGTCGCAGAACGCGATTCTGGAGGATGACCAGATCTTCCTGCACAAACAGGAACGCGTGATCGAGTTACAGAGGAGTGTACACAAGCTTTCGTACGCGCAGGCGTGCTACATGCCCACGAAGGCGGATACGTACGTCGGCGCGTTCCGCAAGTGGGTCGCGGACATCGGCGGAGACCCGGCGTGGCCGAAGGGGATGGTGCAAGCGTTGCCGCCCGCCACCACGACCAACTCCGCGCTGTTGGACCGGTTCCACGCGCACACCAAGAACTGCAAGTCGTGCTCGGTGGCGATGGGTAACTTGGTCAAGATTCGGAAGGTTTTGAGGGTGGTGTCGTTGATTGCGTTGGTGGCGGCGGCGGCGGCGTTTGCGAGAAGCGTGTCGCCGAAAATTTCAATGGGGCTGGCGGTGCTCGCCGCGGCGACAGCGCTCGCGCGGGAGGTAATGGGTGGGTGGGTACAGAAAATGAAAGTCGGACCGTACCCCCCCCCCCGAAGGCCGCCGAGCATGATGGAAAGCGCGCTGGAAAGTGCGCGGTTGGGGGGGGCGTAGAGATGTGATTTTTATTATCGCTATCACGTCGAAAGCATGGCTATCGAAACTTACCGAAAACCTCGGGATATCCACTTGGTTTATCCGACGAATGTACATTTCGTTTCGGGCGCGTCCAACACAACTCTTCGCGCGATGGGTGTCCGCTCCGGGTCCGAGCCGTTCCTTGCGTGGTGCGTCTCTCGTGGGTGCGACTTGACTAAGGTTGCGTTGCGTGACTCCACGCGTGACGGCAAGGACTTCGTGAACGACAAAGGGGATGCCATCGGATCCGCCGACGATTCCGCTCGCGGAAGAGGCGTATACACCACGGTGGACATCAAAGCAGGCGAGTGCATCTTGAGCGTGCCGTACTCCGCGTGCATTTCTCCGGCGGGTTTGGGGCGTTTCGCTGGTCCGCTGGACGACGCGACGCCGCCTTTTGAAAACGCGACGCCCGCGGAGTGTTTGGCGTGGAACCTTTTGGAGGCTAGGGGCGGTGCGTCTAGTGACGCGTGGAAAGGGTACGTAAACGCGCTGCCTGACCTCATCGACACGCCCACTTCAGGGCAGTGGACAGGGAAGGAAGTCGCGGAGCTTCAGGTCGGGGAGGCGGTGTTCCAAGCCTCTTTGACGCTTGGGAAGGATAGCAAGGCGGCGAGTAAAATCGCGGGCACCGGGGGCATTCCAGGTGGAGGCGACGACGCGGAAGTCGCGAAGGAATGGGCATGGGCGCTTGCGTGCGTGCGCAGCCGCGCGATTGCACTGGACGCGGACGGGGGTACCACGCAGACCTTGTTAGTGCCGTTCGTGGACATGCTGAACCACACACACGAGACGCCGAACACGGAGTGGACCACAGGTGCTGGGGAGGGTGATTTTGAGGAAGGAAAGGATGAAGGAAAGGCGGGGGAAGGGAAGGATGACGGAAACGCCTCGAAAACGTCAAGCGAAAACACAACGAGCGTCGTGATCGTCGCCAAACAGGATATCGCGGCCGGCGACGAGCTCACGATATCGTACGCCACGAACACCAACTTAGATAGCTTCTGTCTATACATGGGTTTCCTCGGCGGGCACAACCCAAACGACTCCGTGGAGCTCTTTAAAACCCTGCGACACGCCGCGCAGTGGTACTCGCAAACGTTCAAAAGCGAAACCGGCGAGGTGGTTGTTGATTTGGAAAAGGCGTTCGCCGTGGCGGATGCTTTTTCGGCACGAAGCGCTATTGGCAAACACTCTGGACAACCCAGCGATGAGCTCCGGTTGGGCTGGGGGGGACGGGTAGCGGCAACATTGGTGGATATGCTCGTGTACTTCAACAAGCAAATCATGCCTGAGAAGGATTCGGAAGCGATGGCGAGCTTAGCGGTCCGAGTGCGCTGCGACGAGCTGTTGACGCAAATGCCCACTTCGCCCGAGACGGACTTGGAGTGGCTGGAACAAACGGCGGTCGCGGAAACGACGGGGGAAGACCAAGCAGATCCTTCCTCGGAAGGCGAAACAAACAAGGCCTCGAAAACGGTCGCGCTGGAACGGAAAAAGCTCGCGGTGGAGTACCGGCTCCGGAAAAAAGGGCTGCTCATGCACTTCATCGAGGGATGATGGTTAGGTACCGGCGTCGAGGAGTTCGCGGGGTTGTTTTGCGTCACGGACTTGCTTTTCTTTTTTCGTCTCGAAATTCGTCTCAACAAACCCTTCCCCGAGGTTCCTTTCACTGCGTCCCCAATTCATTCCGGCCACAAAGAGCAGCCCGCGGGCACGACGTGTCTTTGCGGCGCTTCGTTCTGTGCCAAAGCGAGCGCCTGTTTCGTTTCCTTGGTTTGCAAAATCAAAGGAGGCGCGCCGCTCGCCGAAATCGGCGCCGACGTTTCGCTCACCACCAACTCGCCGCTCGCGAGCATGCGCTCTACTAACACGACCCCCGCGACCGGCGTCAGCGCGGGGGTCAGCAAATTCGCCAAATCGTCAACCGTGATTCCGGGAAATTTGCAACAGTGACTCAATACCGTGCGCTTCAAACCGGCGAGGAAGGGTTCGTCGACCTGCCCGTCGGGGGACCGCCATGGAAGCGCGCCCACGAGTTCCGTTGAGTTTTCGTGTTCCGTCGAAAACGTCAACCCCCCGACGCGTGTCGGCGCGACGTACCGAACCTCCGTGTACGCGTTCACCGCGACGAGTGAACCGTTTTCGGTTGCGGTCGTAAGCGCGATAACACACGCGAGCGTTGAAAACTCCCCACCATTGGCCTCTGAAAGCTCCCAAGCCGTGATACCATTCTCGCCGCCTTTAATCGCCGCCTCGACCGCGATAGAAATGGCAATCGGCCGCGCCTTCGCGAGCGCCTCCGCGCTCGCCACCGCGGTCGCCGCCGCGGCGGCGCGCGCGGCAATAAAGTCGCGATCATTCAAAACCTGAACATCGCCGAGACGGCTGTTTCCACGGCCCTGCGCGGCCAAAACCACGACCCGGCGATGCAAGTCATGCGAATTGTGTTCGGGCGGGTCCTCTACATGTGAACCGCCCGTCTCCGGGAACGCCGGCGGCGCGGTTTCATGGTCGGCGTCTGCGACGTCCAAGCGAACGTCGCCGTTTGCCGCCGCGCTTAGCAACGCCAGGGTTTCCCCCAGTGAGGGGCTTGGACAACGCGATCTCTCGAGATTTGACAACGGCGCGTCTCGTAACGCACGCGCGGCGTGTGCGGCAGCGCCGGAAACGGAAAATTGGGCGTCACCAAACGACCCGAGCGCCGGGTCGTTCGTGGCGGCGCGAAACGCAGACGCCAAACGCGTGTTCGAGACGTCGGCGTCGGCGATCCCGCCGGCGACCCCGTCGCCGGGAAGCGCCGTTTCAATCAAACCGGCTTTTTTCAAAACGCCCAAGCACTTAACAACAACCTCGGGGTTGTTCGCCAGCCTGGAAACCGTGGTGTCGAAGTCACAGCAAGTGGGGTTTGCTTCTTTTTCTTTTTTGCCAGGGTTGGACTCGCGCGCCGCTTCGTCCCGCAAAAGCGCTCGCACCAGAAGCGTTTCGACGCTCGCGCGCCGCATCGCGCTGGGCGGGTCCATCGCGGTCGCCACAAATGGGACACCCACGGAAGGAACGGCGGGTGACGCCGCCATTTCGGGACTTGAATCGACATCCATCATCGTGGCGAGTGGCTTGTTGTCCAAAGATAATTCGTCCTCGGAAGACGAATCGACAACCGGCGGGTTTCTTTTCTTCGGCGCGGGTTTTGGTGGAGGCGCCGCTACAGGTTTTCGTGGAGGCGCCGGGAGCATGGCCGCGATGGGTACGTCGTCTTCGGAATCAGAAGCATCGTCGTCATCGCCAGCAGCGTCAGCGTCAGCAGCGCCATCAGCGGCGTCAGCGCCATCATTGTCATCATCAGCAGCAGCAGCGCCATCATCGTCATCAGCAGCGTCAGCGTCTGCGGCGCCGTTCAATTTCCGTTTCTTCCCCTTTTTTTCAGGACCTCCGTGGTTCGGCGCGTTGTCCGGGATGATCCCGTCCGGGTTTTGTGGGGTTTTGTAGTAGTTCTTTGAACTCCCTTTCGGGAACTCGGTAAGAACCCGCCCTATCTCGGCGAGAAGTTTCGTTTCCAACGCGGTCGACCACAGCGCGGTCCGACCGAAACTCTCGACCACCGCGTCAATCGCGTCGCCGCGATCGGTGCGGTGTTCCGTCTGTGTCCACGTCCGGTGCGCGTCGCCGTTGACCAGGTTGTTGTACCGTTTCCGCGAGTTGTCCGGCGTTCGCCTCGCCGAAAGCTCGCCGGCTCGTGTCGCCGCGTTGAACAAGTCGGGTTTTCCGCCGTGAAGAATCAAGGCGCGCGTAGCCGCGAGAAGCAGCTGCATGTCTTCAAGTAACGTCCACGGAACGCGGTTCCGTTTCAGTTTCTCCTTCTCGGGCGGGTCCGTGTCTTGCGGTCCTGTCTCTGTTTCCGCGTCACCCGCGTCTTCCTCCGCGTCGCCCGCGTCCTCGACTTCCTCTTCCGCATCATCGACCTCCGTCGCCTCGCCTTTTCTCGTCCGCTTTCGTCTCCGCCCCGCGCCTTCCCGGAACCCGGCCGACCGCGGGTCGCGTCCGTGTGTAGAGTTCATCTCGGTTTTGGTAAGGCTCCCGTCCCACACCAGGTCGTTCACCACCCTTGTTTGGTCCTGGTCCCACAAGTCACGCACGCTGCGGGCGGGGCACGGAAACGTCTCCAAACGTTTCACTTCCGATTCGGGAAGCGCCCACGGGCTCAGCACCGAGTGTTTCATCGCCAAACGGGTTTGCGTTTCGGTCGATGACCCTCCGCTCCCTCCCTCGCCGGATTTCGTGACATACACGGAGTGCGTCCCCAAGCGGTGCAACTCGAACGCATCCAGCAGGAAAACGCGCGTCACAAACGGAATGGCTTTCGTGTCACTCCAGATCCGACCGGCGCAAAACCCCAGAGTGCCCGTCTTTTTCGTGACGCGCTGCGCTTCGATGAACTGTTTGTTCGGGTACGCGCCCTTCGCGTGCTCGGGCTTGGGCTTCATTTTTTGTTTCGTGCCTTTAGTAACCTCGGGCTGTGCATCGCTCGTGAACGCGTCTTCCAAGCCGGACCAGTACGCCTCAAGCCCGTAGCGAAGGCACACGCGATGCTCATAAATCTCAGTCGGGGCGGGCTCGTGGTGCACTTTTTCGAACCGCGCGCTTCGCGCCAGGGCGTAGCGTTCGCCCTCCCGCGTCTCCACGCGCCGCAGCAAATCCACGCTACACAAGTTGTACATGAGCATCCCGAGTGTTTTCTGTTGGTCTGTGAACTGGTCGCTTTCCGGGGCGCCGCATATCAAAATAAATTGCGCAGCGGTCAGATCGCCCAGGGTTTTGCCCTCGCTCGCTAGCTTCACCAGCGCCGCCGCCGTCGCGGGCGGTTCCAAGCGCATCTGCTCTTCTGGGATTTTAAACACCTGTAACGCGAGCGTCAGGGGCGCGCGTTTCCGGAAAAGCAAGGTGAGGTCCATGGCGTGCGATTCCGTTTCCGGCGATGCAGACGGCGTGACCTGGTCGCCGAGAACACGCGCAAGGCGTGCGGCCGGTTCGTTGGCGCCGGTTTCCGAGAATATCGCAGACGCGAAAAAAACGTGAACGAGCTTCATGCGCGTCGCCGGCGCAGCGACGTGGCCGCCGCAAAGCGCGGCGACGTTTTTCAAAAACCAAGTTGGTAGCTTTTGTAAGTTCGCGGCTTCTTCCGGGGATTTCGGAGCGACAGACGTGACGAACTGGGCCCAGGACGCGATATCCCTTGGGTCGCTGGGCGATTTGACGTTTTCGTTCGCCGAGGGTAACAGCACAACCGCCGATGTCGGCGCAACCTGCACCGCCACCGCCGAGCCCGGAGTATCCTTCCGCTTCGTGATATCGAAAACGTCCTTCTTTTCCGCCCACCACTGTTGTTTCATGGCGTGTTCCGTGTCCGCGATCTCACGACCAATCGCTGTTTTCATCGCGTCCGTGGGGTCGGGGAACGCCTGAGAGAAGTAAACCACGTACTCGGTTTGCGTTTTCGTCGACTCCAAAAGCGCGTCGCGCGGTTTGGTCACGGAAACCGCCCTCAACTTTTTTTGTGCGAGCAGCGGCGCCAACACCGTCGAGACCACCTTGGTAACCAGAGGCGTGTCCGTGACCACCGCGTTTGGGTCTCTCGCGGAAGTTTCCCTGTTCTCCTCTTGCTTTAGCATACGCCCGAGGTACCCGCCGACGAGGTACCCGCGTTCGGACGCGAAGCGCATGATCTTCGCGGCGCGAGCGCTTTGCAAAACCTCGGCGGGGGTTTTGTTCGCCGTACCCGCGGTACCTGCGTTACCTGCGGTACTCGCAGAACCGTCAGTACCTGCGTTCTGTCCGTCCGTTGCGTCAGTCCGAACCCTACGTAGGTATTTTTTCGTCTGACTCCCCTCCTTCACCGCGAACTGCTCAACAAGGAAAGCGTCGCGCCTTTTCCGCGCCATGAAATCGCACCGCCCGCCGAAGGACTTGACGCTGTACCCAAACAAACGCGCGGCTTCTGAGATGTTCACCCCCCTGTCACCCGCGACGTCGCACATCGCCACCATCAGGTCCTCCACTCTGGTTTCCAGCTCAAGAGCGCCACCGCCTCGGGTGTTGCACGCGTCCGTTGGCGCGTCGTGGAAATCGACGCCGGCGGTGACGTCGTCGGCGGTTGAGATCGCGTCGTCCTCCGCGTCCGCCGTCGCGCCCGCGAACCGCGCGAGCTGCAGCGCTTGCATTGTTTTACCGTTCCTCAAACTCGCGGTTATGACCGCTACCTTGCCGTCGGCGACGAGTTTCCCTCGCACGCGCGCGTAGAGCTTTTGGATTTTCGGTTTGTTCGCCGTGTCGCTCTCGCTCCACCCAAACCCGTTCCCCCGAAGCACGCTTTTCATAAGTTCCTTGAGCGCGTTCTCCGTCGCCGCGCCGTGCGTGGTTTTCCCTTTTTTCTCCAGCTCCAGCTCGATCGCGTCACACAACCCCACGAGCTCCTTGTTCGTGACGAGCAAGCCCTCCACGACGACGTTCGCGTTCTTCGGGGCGAACCTCGCGAGGTACACGAACGACGTCTTGGTCATCGCGCCTCTCACCAAAACGTACGCGTCTCGCTTGACCACCAGCCCCGCGCCCGTGAAAACGTTCATGATGTTGTGAAAGTCCACCTTCGTTCCGCCTTTAAGCACCACGCCGCCGTCAACGCACAACGACGCAAGAGCGGTGAACACCGCGCCCAACCGACCGCGCTTACCGATAACCTGCAAAAGCCCTGATTGTAAAAAAGAAAGTGTCAGTCGGTCGTGACGTGTATTACGTAAACAGTCAGAGGGATAGCCGTCCCTTCGTCAGGACGAGTATGGGCAATCGCAGAGGCGGAACGTGGTAATCGGGAAATACGCACCGCGGTACTGTCGCCACGCCGGGCTTTCCCAAACCGCTGAGTCGCCCAAACCGAGCGCGACGTCGCGCACGGAAAAAGACGCGACCAGAAATTTAACAGGCTTGTGAGTCGTGAACGCGGAACGTGACCTGCGTTGGTTTGTGGTGGTGGTGGTGGTTTGTCGTGGTGAGCGGTGGAAACGCGACGGCGCGTCGGGTGGAAAATAAATTGCGTTTTGGTTTGGGTGTCGTTCTTTTTTTTGACAGCTTCGACCTACGACGGGATCTGGCTTCGAGCTGGGGGTCAGGCACGCACGCACCTCATACACGCATCCTCCACGTTCAGTGGTTTCAGTGTTGCAATTGCTTTCTGCTCGTTATCCGAGAGCGTGCCGTGGTCCTCCTGCTTCACCGAGGCATCCCGGGAAACACTCGGGCGCGTTGGAAGTACCCACAGCTCGCAGGACCGCGCGTGTCGCCGGACCGACTCGAACGCGGCGTCCGCCTGCGTATCGGTCAGGGGGACCGCCTCCGCGCCCTCCTTCGCGTTCGCGGCGGCCATCAGCAAGAGTAGCTCGGTCCACACGCATCCTGCGCGTAACACGGGGTAACGGGAAGGCGAGGGGGACGGGCGTGGTTAGGCATTGCGAATCTGAACTCGTCTGGCGTTTTCTCGCCAGCGCGAGGCGCGAGGGGGCGACCGCGCGCGTACCTTGAGGTCCCTGCAGTGCCACCTCCAGTAGCACGTCCGCCCTGGACGCCATCGCGAACAAGCGCAAGTCGCACACTCCGCGGTCGCGCGCCCCTTGCGCGACCGTGAGTGACGAGCTCTTTTCGTGTTGTTGCTTTTCATCCGCAGCGATGAAATCGAAAGCAGGTTTTGAAAACGTCTCGTCTGCTCGACTCCGTATGTGTTTCAGTCACAATCCAGCATTTGTGGCACGACGTCCGAACTTCATTTTCCGCGCGCCGTCTACGCGCGCACAACGCCCAACGCCCGGCGTCGGGCAGGTCACGACGTCCTCGGTCTCGTCCGTAGAGACTGTCGACCGAGTCCGCGCGTGAGTCAAGCGCCTCGCATAGGGTCTAGGGACCGCGACGAGCGCGCATTACACCCGAACCGGCGTTGCGTCGTCGGTCGGTGCGCGTGATTTGCGGGAAAAAAAAGGAGCTGCACGGACAACATGGCGGGCTCGGGCTTGGATGTCGACTCCGTCATCGAGCGGCTGTTGAGCGTGCGGGGACAGCCGAACAACCGCACGGTGCAGTTGGCGGAGGGTGAAATCAGAGCGCTGTGCGCGACCGCGAGGTGCGTCTCTCCTCTCCGCGGCACCGGCGTCGTTCGGATCCGAAATCTGCACGGGTTTTTTTCCTCCTTCCTTCGGCCTCCCGACGGCAAACTAGGGTTCGTTCGGTACCTCTCTTTTGGGCATCGACGCGTGGAGCGTTTCCGGTGGCGATGCGCGGGTTCAGTCGTGGTGTCGTTGGAGGCGCGGTTCCGCGCAAATCCATGAATTCGGGTCGGTCGCGTCCGCCCTTCACCCGGGTTCCACGGGCCGAACCAGTTCGAACGATCGGTGAAAAGTGGTGGGCACGCGGAAAGCCTTGCGCGTGTTGTTTCGTACGCGGCCCACGGGCACCACGAGGACTGGCTTGGCGATGCCCGACGCGCCGCGAATGCGGTTTCGGACCCGCGAAACCCCCCATGACCCGGTGGCGGACAAAGCAAGCAACTCGCCGTGGCCTCCACCGGTGGTGGCCACCCCCGATCGGCCCCAGGGCGCCCGTCGCGTCCGTTTGAAAAAGGATGCCCCGTCGCAGTGGAGGTGCCTTTCGCTTTTGCAAACTTTTCCAAATGCAAACTCAATTCTGACCACCCGCCTCCCGCCCTTTCAATTCGCAGGGAGATTTTCCTATCCCAACCCTGTCTCCTCGAGCTGGAAGCGCCTTTGAAGATCTGCGGTGACGTGCACGGGCAGTACAGCGATTTGCTTCGTTTGTTCGAGTACGGCGGGTTCCCGCCCGAGGCGAATTACCTTTTCCTTGGCGACTACGTGGACCGCGGGAAACAGGGGCTGGAGGTTATTTGCCTTTTGCTGGCGTACAAGGTGAAGTACCCGGAGAACTTCTTCTTGTTACGCGGGAACCACGAGTGTAACAGCATTTCCAGGATCTACGGCTTTTACGACGAGTGCAAGCGCAGGTACAACATCAAGCTGTGGCGGGTGTTTTGCGACGTGTTCAACTGCTTGCCGTTCGCCGCGATAGTGGATGAGAAGATCTTCTGCATCCACGGTGGTCCGTCGCCCGAGCTGAAGGATCTGCAGCAGATCGTCCAAATCAAACGCCCCACGGACATTCCTGATATGGGCATGCTTTGCGACTTCCTGTGGTCCGATCCGGATGCTGATTTACAGGGCTGGGGGGAAAACGACCGAGGCGTGAGCTACACCTACGGCACCGATGTGGTCGCTGATTTCTTAGCGAAGTTTGATTTCGACTTGGTCGTCAGGGCGCACCAAGTCGTGGAGAACGGGTACGAATTTTTCGGAAAAAGACAGCTCGTCACCGTGTTCAGCGCGCCCAACTACTGCGGCGAGTTCGACAACGCGGGGGCGATGATGACCGTGGATGAAAACCTTATGTGTTCGTTCCAAATCCTGAAACCGGCGGAGCGGAAGCTGATGGGGGGGTTTGGCTCGATGATGGGGAGCCGGCCCTCCACGCCGCCGCGAAACAAAGCGGGGAAGTGATGGGAACGAGTTTGGAGCGGAATGTCAAGAGACATTTGGAATGTCAACAGACGTTGCGTGTCGTGTCGTGTGGGACGACGGTACGATTCACGACTGCAGCAAGGAGGAGAGGTTAGTGTTCGTGTCGCTGCAGCGAGACCGGCGAGTGGGACACTTTAGAATAAGGGTGTGAAATAGTTTCAGTGACGTCCAATTTTTTGGTCAGACTCGTTTCTTCCCAGACTTCGTTTTTCTTCTCTTTTTCTTTCTTCTGTTCCTTCGTCACGTCCCGTGCCTGGCCCTGTCTGACTGTACCTGTACCGTCCCGCACAAAAAAGAAAGACAACGACTTGGCCAAGAACGCGGTGCTTTGCTCTTCCTTCGCAATCGCACCGGGTGGCTTTTCCGCACAGTCCCCCGCACAGAAAAGGCCAGTCATGGCCACGCACCCCGACGTACTGCGTGCGATGGACCTCGAAGCCGGAAGAGGCTTGGTCCGCAACATCCCAAGCGCCGCGGTGCACTCGGCGAAGCTTCTCGTGGAAGAAGCGGTCGCGAGTGTGGGACGACACGCGGTGGTACGTCCCGAGGTTTCTCGTCGCGCGTCCCCGGGACGGCCGGTCCGGTCCCGGGCCTCACGTCGTCCTCCCGTCTCCCCACCTGACAAAGCGCACACAACCACCACCTAATCACCGTTCGCAGCAATTCCCCGGGCGCGAGCGCCTGAACCGAGGCCTGCAGCAGCGCGGGCTTCACGCCCCAGGTAAGCCGACACCGCGTTTCCCGCCCAAACCTCTGTCTCGAAACTGTGTCGAGTATTTTCAACTTTTCCAAACAAAAGCTGGTTCTCTTTCCTCGACGAGCGACGAGCTCGTCTACGATCTGACCCATTCGCTCGAACCCGGACGTGAACTAGTGTGCGCACCTACCCTCTACCCTAAACCCTAAATCCTAACCCTAACCCTACCCCAATCCTCCCCCCAAGGCCAATCCGACCCGTGGAAGCGCACCATGGGTCGGTTCAAAACCGCGGGCGTCGTGGTCACCACGCCCTCCAGCGGAACCTACGTCGTGGAGCGCATCGGAAACGTGGGGCAGTTGTTCGATTTGCTGCAAGAGCGCGTTGCTTGTTTGGAAAGTGGGCCTTCTTTGATGACAACCACAAACCCACCAGGTGCCCTAGTCAGTACATTCCGCGATTGCGCCAAGACAAGAGAAGAGTCGGCGTCACTCAAACCGAAACCGAAACCGAAACCGCAAAACGAACCCTTGGCCAAAAAAGAAACAAAAGAGCTCAGCAAAACCCCGGCCGCGGTCGCGGCGGCGAAGCGACGCAAACGGATCAAGGCCGAGAAACTTGCGGAGAAGCTACAGGGCACTGACCAAGAGATGACGGAATCGAAACGGTTGAAGACCGGTGGGTTGTCACCCGCGCACGTACCCGCGCACGGCGCTTCCGTGTTACTTCACCCAGAACACGCCGCCGGCGTCATCGGTGACCCGCGTTTGGACGAAAACCTTCCCGGCGACAACCAAGTCGAGCGCGACGTCGCGGAAGCCGCGGAGGCGATGGGGATTTTGAAACCGGCCCCGGCCGCCGGTTTGTTCCGAAACCGCGACGCGCAGCGACTCGGGCTTCCGCCGGACTCGTGCGCCGCGCCCGCGGAGGAGACGGAGACGGAGACGAAGGTACCTGCGATGGACCCGGTGGCTGACGCGATGACCCCGCGGACCGCACAACGGGAACAAGACCAAGACCAAGACCAAGACCACCACCCCTCTCCGAGCGCGGCTGATTTGTGGAGACAACGAGTTCGCGACGCCATGCTCCCCGGCGCCGTGTTCGCGTTCGACGCCAAGGAAGCCGGGAACTTGTTGCTGTTCGGGTGGGACAACGTGTTGGAGTGCGTTGTGCGTCGCGTCACGGCAAGGGGTGTGGACGTGGCGTGCCGCACTCGGGCGAGTGATGGGAAGTTCTTCGGGAACTACCGCGTGCCGATGGGGTCTGTCACGAGCGTGCTCGTGGAGCGAACGGGAAAGTACGTATTGCGCGTTTCCCAAATCCAGGCACACTGTTTTACCGCAGCTGGTGACTGTTTGTCCATATATCTCCCAATACATGACTGACACTTTTCTTTTCCAAACAAAGTCATCCCGTATCGTCGTCCCGACCGGTGCCCGTTTTCCCGCACCCTTGTACCGAAAGAGTCGTGACCCCAAGAGCACCGCTCCCCCCCCTGTTCCCCTCTGGTGGTTCCAGCGAAAGAAAACGCCTCGCTTCACGCGCGCAGAACGTCGCCGACGCGATACTCGCGGGCCCAAGCACGGGCGTCCTGGCGCGCCGCGCGTTCGCGGCGACCAACGCGTCGCTGGCGGCGGGTGACGCTTCGTCCGTTTTTGGTGTGGACAAAGGAACAGGCGCTTCCGCGTTTCTGTACTCCCAAAAGCGACAAAGACCGAGTAGTCGCGATGAGCTTCGTTCGTTTTCCCCGCCGCGTGTTTTACCGTCAGCGCCTCGTCAACGCGACGCGTTTCACGGAAACGCGTTCCAGGACACCAACCTCGGGTTGTTGCGAAGCTCGCTCCTCGTTTTCCGTGACGAAACCAACGCGTCGCTGGCGGCGATAAGGGGAAGCGTGGACCGCCTAGCGAGCGCGCTGGCGACTGTCACGGGAGCGGAACTCCTCGACCGCCGCCCTCCGCGAAACGCGTCGCCGCCGCGCGACAGCCAAACGCGGACGCGAGCGACACCACCCGCCGTCCTGCCTCCCTCGCCCGACGCGCCGTTCAAGGGCAGCGCGTTCAACGGCTCTTCGTTCATGTCCGACGCGCGCGCGCTGGCGACGTTCCGGGACTCGCAAAGGGCGGACGTGGCGTACGCGGCGGCGACGGCGGCGCTGCGCGTGTCGCCGTCGCAAGTCGCGGGCATGCCTCACGTGTACCTCAGCGGCGCAGCGAGTGTTCCGAAAGCGTCTTTGCCGGAACCGGTCCGGGAGGAACACGGTGGAAAAGAAGACGCGCGCTTCCAAACCCCGAACGGTCTGTTCCAAACGCAAAACAAAGAAGACGCGCTGTTCAAAACGCCAAACGAAACGTTTCAACACTCTGGGTCGAAGAGTTTCGAGTTCGACGTCCCGCCGAGCGGCGGCGGTGGACGAACCGCGAGACGAGACGCCGAAAGGGGCAGGAGCGGTGGTGCTTACACAACGGCGACGGAGATGGGCGCCACGCCGGAGTCGCCGCTGGAGGAGGGCGAGATCCGCGGGTGAGCGTCGGCGAAGAAGAAGAAGAGGACCCTGTATATGAAATCGAACGTGTGATGAACTCGTGTGTTTTTTCTTGAGAGTCGCCTTGCGTTTTCATGTTTTCCGCTTGAGGAGGGTCCCAGCAAAAAGTATTTTACCTCGTTAAGCATTTAGTCTGCAACTTATGTTTAACCACTTCTTCGGACTGTTTGCCCGATCCCGACGAACCGTCGGTTGGGAAAAAGAGAAAAAAAAGCGACCGCCGCCAAAGCAACGATGTGTGTCGGCGCGCCGCGACCGTCTTGTTTCTTCATTGGCACCACGCGCAGCTGGGTCGACCCAGCTGGTCCTAACCGCGTGCAGAACCAGCCCGTTCGCGGTTCTTCCCTCTCCGTCATTCTGTGCTGCCAGGCGTTCCCGGAGACGCACGCACGGCAGGGCGGCGCGACGCGAAAGTTTCCGGCGGCGTGACGTCGACTCGGCTTTGAACCGAATCGTCCCTTCATCGTCCTTCCCGTGGTCTCGCCAGAGGTTGTCCAAAATGTCCACCGGCTCCGGTACCACCGCCCCTGGAACCCCGCACGCGGTTGACGACGCAAACGCCCCGGGGGGCTCCTCGCGGCGGAAGTCGGGAAGGCTGCGCACCATCCACGCGCGGCAAGCGGAGCTCAAGGCGAAAGAGATTCGTTTCCGGTGTTCCGTGGCGCCGCACGCGGAGATACGGGTGGTCAGTTTGGGTGTGGCGAACCCGGAACCCAGTGTTGAAAACAAAGGCTTAAGACCCGACGGTGCGCTGGTGCCTTTCGGGTACAAAACCATCGGCACACTGTTCAACGAACCCCTGGAGGCGTGGGTGAATGAGGATGGGAGCCACCACGTGCGCTGGGGCGCCTTTGGGGACGGCCGGCACGCGGTCGCGTCGGAGGAAAACGGCACCGCAAACACGAAAGACGCGGTGGCGTGCATCGCCGCAGAGCTGGCGCGAAGAGTTTTGGAAGGAATACCGCCCGTGCTTCCCAAACTCCCACCCCCCGCGGCGACGAAAAACAAAAACGCGAAAGCGGGCCAATCCGTGTCCCACGCGAAAACGGGCAGGGCGTGTAGCAACTGCGGGTGCACGTCGCACGCCACGCCGTTGATGCGAAGAGGGCCGAACGGGGTGCGCTCGCTGTGCAACGCGTGCGGGTTGTGGTTCGCCAGAAGGGGCACGATGCGGCCGGTGGAGGGCGGGCCGGTGAATCCGTCCATGCACGAGCTGCCGAAGCCGAACGCGGCGCCGAACGGCGCCATGGTGCCCGCCGCGAGCGCCTCCGCGGTTGACCCCGTGAAAACCGAGGAGAACGGCTCGTTTACCGTCGGTGCCTCAAAACCCCCAACTCTGGACACCAGTGTGGACGGTACCGCACCCAAGCTTGTGGACAATGTCACCACCTCTCGGCCGTCATCAGAGGACGGCGCCCACTCCGTCGCGGCGCCGCCGTCGCCGTCGCGGAGCGTGGACATGCGGCGCGAAGGCAGCGTCGGAGCGGGGGCTAAAACAGAAGACAGTGACCCGGACCCTACCCTCGGCGCTGACGTGAAGTCGGAAAGCGACGTGGGCAGCGAAGAGGTCGTGGCGAGCGGAACTGGCACGGGGAAAATGCCGTCGGAAGAAACCGTCGCGAGCGACGCGAAAACCGCGGCGGCGCTCGCGGAGCACGAAAAGGTTTTGGCGGAGCACGAGCGTTTGGAGCGCGAACGCGCGGTGCGGTTCGCCCGCGCCGCCGCCGCCTCAGCGGTCGCCGCTGGCGACGCCTGCGGAGACGGCGTTTTCGGGTACTCCGATGCGCCGGTACAGCGAGCGCTGCTGGCGCTCCGCGCGGCGCGAGACGACGCGGACGACGCGACCATCGACGCGGCGGAGCGTGCCATCGCGAACGCCATCGCGGGTGACTCCCCACGAGGCACAGCGCCGACGCGCGTCGGATCAGCGCGGGAAGGCAAGGGACAGCGGAAAGGGGACAAGCAGGTTGTTGTTGGGGCGGGGAAACGGCTTGACGTGAAGGCGGCGCAAGCCGCGGGGAGGCTGGCGAACACTGGCGGCGCGAAAAGACAAGCGCAAGGCCCATCAAAGCGCGCCAAACAAACCCAACAACTTGTTCACAAAAACCAGCCCCCGAGCCAGCCGCTCGAATCCGGGAACATGTTCCCGGGCGACGTGCAAAGGCAACTGCGGCTGGCGCAGCAGCAGCTTTCGCAAAGCCCGGGGGGTGGGTTCCACGGGGGTATGCACGGCGGGTCCTCCGGCTTTGGCGGCATGCGCGGGAACATGCAGAGTGGGATGCACGGCGTGATGGGTTTGAATCCCGTGTCCCTGGGCGCGGGCCCGGGTGGGGTCCCGTGCGGCGGCGTCGGTAACGGAAACGCCCACCACGGGTACCACCCAGCCTACCCCGCGGACGGAGGAATGGTGATGCGTCAAGTCAGTCAACCCACGTACCAAGTCGCGCAACCCGATCACGGCCACGGCGGTTTCTCCGAACCGCGTTGGGTCGAAACCGGGTGGGGTGGGACGAGCGGGGACGGGCACCTCGATAGGGTCACCGAGGTTAGCGGGCTTCCGATGCACAACGGCAACGCGAGTAACCTAAACCTAAACCTGCACGGCCACGCCGCGCCGTCCGCGATGCTGTCCTTCGAGAGCGACTTGAACTTTTCGGAGCTGGACCCGGCCCTGCTGACCGGGCTGCTTCCCGCGATGGGCGGCTTGGCGGGCGACCCGCTCGCCATGGACGCGGACATAGGCCTGTTGTTGGACACGCCGGGAGGAGGTATGGTGATGGACGGCGGGCTGCTGTTGTGAGGACCGGGACCCACCGGGACGCGTGGGGATCACAGACAACCAAAAACGTGATAAAACTAAAGACTAAAACACTGCATTTGCTCTCGTATCGTCGCGTCGGGAGACCCAAACAACTCTCGTATCGTTACGTGCCAAGACCCAAACAATCACTCGTACGTCATGTGTACGATCCAAACAATCATCTCGTAATCGTTACGCGTAAGACCCAAACACGCATCGCGCGCTCACCAAACTCCCGGCGACTTCACAAAGTGTTTCGCGTTTTTCCCGTCCGGTATTCGCGTGTGCGGTTTCGTTCCCGGACACCGCTCTTGGTGTGCGCTGCCTTCCGGTTTCCGCCAAAGCGCCACCGCCGCGCGCTCAATCGCCTTTGCGGTTTTGATGGAAAAGCTCAGAGATAAAAACCGAAAGTGTCAGTCTCGTATGGGCAATCAGTCGGCGGAATGTGGTAAATGGAAATACTTACCTCTCGCCTTCGTCCGAAAACGGCGCGCACCGTACCGTGAACATCCCGTGTCTGTTCCCGTACACCACGTCCGTCATGTACCGGTCGCCTATCATGACCATCTCGTTGGACGCGCATTTGAATCTTTCGGTAAGCGCGGTACACGACCCGGCTGGCTTTTTGCTGCTATGGCGCAGAAAGCTGATGCCCAGCGTTTTTTCCATCGCATCCGCGATGGCGCCGGTCGGGTCGAACTGCGCCAAGCCGGCGGAGTTGCTCAGCACCGCGACGTTTTCGTGACCGAACACCGCAAGGCACTCGTTTAAACTCGCCACAACCCGAGGCTCTATGACACTCGCATAAGGCACCGTCAGCGTGTTGTCCTTGTCGAACACGCACGCCTTGAACCCGGCGCGTTTCAACGCCGCCCAGTCCACCCACGCGATGTCAGGCACCTCAATGTGCGGCAACGCCAGGGCTTTGCTTTTGGTGAACGCCATGCCCGCGAACAGGGAAACGCCCGCGACGTTCACGCTTTGCAGGGCCTTGCCGGAAGACGACGGGGCGGCGCCGGTGTCGGTGCCGTCCGGCTCAGGCCCGTCCTGGTCCGCCGCCGGGGGTGCGCCGGAAGAAGCGCCCGCGCGGCACGAAACACGCGCGCGGCGATTACGAAAACATCCTCGGGGGTCCCGCGTGGCGGTTCTTGGAGTGCGCGAGTCATCGCGCGTCACAGGTACTGCGGAGACGTTAAGTGCGAGCCGGATCGCCGCGCAACGCATCGCGGCGTCCTCCACGGTGTGTGGGAAAGAGATCGTGATGGCCAGCGGGCGCCGTGGCGCGAAGGGCTGTGATGCTTTCCGATGAGAAAGAAAGCAATCTGTTTGTTTCGCGCGCGAGAAGCACTGAATCCATCTCGCTTCTCGTTCGCTGCCCTCGCAAAACGACGACGTGGATTGACGGCTGAGTGCGTTTCGGTCACAGGGGGTCATAAGGAGTGTATTCATCTTCTATTTACACTTTTGGGACGGTAACCACGCCGTGAACTTTGAACTTGAGCGTCCGCCGATTGCGTTTCGGATGACGTTCCGGCGGCCGCGCGCTGTTTTTACGTCGGAATCGCGACTGCGTCCTCACACCTCCGCACCCCGCCTGTTGCAGGCGCCCCACCTTCCCCCAGGCTCCCCCTCCACACTCCGATGTCGGCGTTCGCCGCTGTTTCGGCGCCCGTCCTGCGCGCCGCCGCGCCTGTCGCGGGTCGCAACGCGACGCAAACACGTCGCGCTTCGGTGCGCAGCAGGGCTGTGGCGGAGCCCGATGTGATGGACGCGGGGTTGAAGCCGCGTGATGACGTGCGTAACGTCGCAATCATCGCGCACGTCGACCACGGCAAAACCACTCTTGTTGATTCGATGCTCGCGCAGAGCAAGGTGTTCAGGGACAACGAAACCGTGGAGGTCCGGGTGATGGACAGCAACGACTTGGAGCGCGAACGCGGCATCACGATTCTTTCCAAAAACACGGCGGTGACGTACAAGGACACGAAGGTGAACATCATCGACACCCCCGGGCACGCCGATTTCGGTGGCGAAGTGGAGAGGGTGTTGAACATGGTGGATGGGGTGCTTTTACTGGTGGATGCGATCGAGGGGCCGATGCCGCAAACGCGGTTCGTGCTTAAGAAAGCGCTGGAGCTTAAAAAAAAGGTCGTCGTGGTGGTGAACAAAATCGACCGCGAAGGCGCCCGACCGGACTGGGTCGTGGACACCACCTTCGACCTGTTCTGCAGCCTGGGCGCCACGGATGAGCAGTGCGAGTTCCCCGTCGTTTTCGCCTCGGGCGTCAACGGCATCGCGGGTTTGGAGCTTGACCAGATGGCGGAGACGTTAGAGCCGCTGTTCGACGTGATCGTCGCGAAGATCCCGCCGCCGGTGGTACGTATTTCCCAATAACCACGCTCCAAAGACTGGATGCCCATACGAGACTGACACTTTCTTTTTTATCTCCAGGTGAACACCACCGCGCCGCTGCAAATGCTCGTCACGAACCTGGATTACGACGAGTTCAAAGGAAGAATCGCGCTTGGTAGGGTCAACGCCGGAACGATCAACAAATCGCAGAACATCAAACTGGGTATCCCGGGCGGCGAATCGCGCAACGGCAAGATCGGCGAGGTTTTCGTGTACAAGAACTTCCAAAAGGAAATCGTCGACGAAGTCAGCGCGGGTGACATTTGCGCCGTGGCTGGGCTGGACGACGTGATGATCGGCGAAACCATCATGGCGGACGGCGCGGAGCCGTTGCCCACGATCACGGTGGAGGAACCCACCGTGCGCATGACCTTCAGCGTCAACGGCGCGCCTTTCGCGGGCAAGGAGGGAAAGTTTGTTACGTCGCGGAACATCAAAGACCGTTTGGACAGGGAACTGGAACGAAACCTCGCCCTGAAAGTGGAACCCGGGGAAACCGCGGATACCTTCATCGTGTGCGGCCGCGGGGCGCTTCACATCACGATTCTCATCGAAACCATGAGACGCGAAGGGTTCGAGTTCTGCATCGGGCCGCCGCAGGTGATTTTCAAGGAGAGCGACGAAGGGAAGAAACTGGAGCCGTACGAAGAAGCCATCGTGGAGGTGCCTGAGGAGTACAACGGCGCGGTGGTTGAATTGTTGGCTAACCGGAAAGGAGAGATGCTCGACCTCTTCACGAACGACAAAGGCATGACCACGGTGAAGTACAAGGTTCCCACCCGAGGGCTGCTCGGCGTGCGAAACGCGATTCTCACCGCCACCCGAGGCACCGCCGTGTTGAACACCATCTTCGACGGGTACTACGGCTTTGCCGGGGAAATCTCACAACGCGACCAAGGCTCGCTCGTCGCGTCTGAAACCGGCGCCGCTACCTCGTACGCGCTGTTCAGCTCCCAGGATCGCGGTATCATGTTCATCAAACCCGGGGTGGAGGTGTACGCCGGGATGGTCGTGGGCATTCACCAGCGCTCGGGCGACCTCTCCGTGAACGTCGCCAAACGAAAGGCAGCCACGAACGTCCGGTCAAACAAAGACGCCACCGTGGTGCTGAACGAACCCAAATCCCTCTCCCTGGATGACTGCGTGGAGTACATTGGCGAAGACGAGCTCGTGGAGGTCACGCCGCTCTCGGTCAGGATCCTGAAAAACCCGAAAATGGATAAAAAGCTGCAGAAGCAACTGTCGCACAAGAAGTAAGGCGAGTTTTGGTGTGACAGGGAAAGTACTCGTGGGTCGTCGTCATAGAGGTATTAATACATAGACTACATCGTTCATTCGTTACGAATGGACCACATCGCTCATTCGTTACGAATAGACTACTAAATCGTTCAGTACACTACAAAGACGAGACTCCATTCCGGTCCTCAAAGATAGTTCTGTCGTCACACCGCGCCGGCATTCCTGAGAATCTGAACAATCGCCGCGTGATTCCCTCGATCGACGTCAACAACGGATTTCATTGATATGGACAACGGCGTTGCACCTTCATCTGTCACCTTGTTGACGTCTGCGCCCGCCTCGATCAGCGCCCGCACCACCGGCTCATGACCAAATTCAGCGGCGACGTACAGCGGTGTCTCGCCGTCATCTGTCTTATTGACGTCCGCGCCCGCTTCGATCAGTGCCCTCACTATAGCCTCGTGGCCGTCTTGAGCGGCTATGTACAGCGGTGTCGCGCTGTCATCCATCGCCTTGTTGACGTCCGCGCCCGCCTTGATCAGGACCCGTAGCACCGTCTCGTGGGCGTTTTGAGCGGCCTTGTACAGCGGTGTCGCGCCGGTATCCGTCGCCTTGTTGATGTCCGAATCTTCCACAATGAGGACCCGCACCACCGACTCGTGGCCCTTTTGAGCGGCCTTGTACAGCGGTGTCGCGCCATCATGCTTCGCCTTGTTGACGTCTGCGCCCGTCTGGATCAGCGCCCGCACCACCGCCTCGTGGCCGTTATGAGCGGCGATGGACACCGGCGTCATGCCGTCATCATCCGCCTTGTTGACGTCCGCGCCGGCCTGGATCAGCGCCCGTAGCACCGCCTTGTGGCCCGTTTGCGCGGCGAGGACCAGCGGCGTCGCGCCAGTATCATCCGTCTTGTTGATGTTCGCACCCGCCTGGATCAGAACCCGCACTACCGCAATGTGGCCCTTTTCAGCGGCGATAATCAGCGGCGTCTCGCCCTCAATCGTTGCTTCGTCCGACGGGAAGCCGTTTTCGAGCAACCACTTCAGCACCTTGAGCTGCCCGCCGGCCGCCGCGGCGATACACAAGTCTTTGTCAAGCGTCACACGACCGCGCCGATGCAAACTCCTCAGCGTGCCTAAGCATCCGCGCGCCGCGGCTTCTGCAGGCTGAAGCTCGTTGAACGAACCCTTCTCCCCAATCGCGTCGCGCATCACAAGAGCAAAATCTCGAAATCCCGCGAGTTCTGCGGGTGAATAGGATGGAGCTCGCCCGAAGGCGGAGTTCGAGATGGCTTGGTGCGCGTCGGACTCATCCGTGGCGGTCGCGATACGACCAAGTGCGGGAGTATCGGAGCTACGCTCGGGTTTGGGGGGCATCGCGGAGGGTGTCAAGTGCGGCGTGTTGTGGCTGTGGATCTCAATTCTGAGCCCCATCGAGTCGTAACGCTTTCCTCGGAAGCAACGAAACGCGTTTGCTGAAGGCACACTAACGCCTGCGCAACGACGCACCATGTCGACCTCCTACCCCAACACTCTTGACTTTAGTAATATCGCGCACCAGCACGACGCTGGTGACGCCTTCGCGGCTCTACCCGTCCACATCCTCATCACGCACGTCCTAAGTTCGCGCAATCTGCCCGATCCCTCAGATCTCGCACGGCTCCGAGCGGTGAGTCGTGAGATGCGCGATGCGGTGGCGGCGACGGGGCGTAGAGTGTACGAGCTGGGATCTTGGAACGCCATACAGTTCGGAGACGTAAGCGCAATGGAGCTCTTGAATGAGCGAGGTGACCTGGATGAAGATGCCAATAACTTGTGCATGTGTGCGGCGCAGAGCGGGCACCTCGAGGTGCTGAAGTGGTTGGGCGAGAATGACTTCCCATGGGACTATAAGACGTGCATGTACGCGGCGCAGGGCGGGCGCCTCGAGGTGCTCCAGTGGGCGCGCGCAAACGGCTGCCCGTGGGACGCGTTTACGTGCATGTACGCTGCGCAGGGCGGGCGCCTCGAGTTGTTAGCTTGGGCTCAGGCGAACGGCGCACCCGAGGAGGCGGAAGAAGAAGAAGAAGATGATGAAGAAGAAGCCTGACAAGAATACACTTTTGAAAACACTAGTTACGGTACATACTTCGAAGACTACGTGGTACTATCCTAACTACCAAAATCCCTACCTACATCCCGCACTCCGCTAACCCGCGCATGGTGACGAGCCCCATCAGCGTTCGCGTCCCATCCGTGGACACCACCGGTAGGTAGTCAACCGAGTTCCCCCCTTGTTCCATTCGCACGTGCGCGTCGAACGCCATCGCGTTGTCTGCAATCGTCCGCGGGTATTCCTTGTCAAAGTTCATGAGCTGCTGCACGGTTTTTGTCAAAATCTCACCCGCGCCGCGCTTCGTCAGCGCGCGCCGCAAATCCGCGTCCGAAAACGTCCCAAGCAGCTTCCGCGAATCGTCGACTACGAGCAAGCACCCGCACCCTTTTGACGTACCGGCCATCTGTACCAGCGCCTCCATGCCGTTCATCGCCGGTTTCGCCAACGGTAACTCCTCCCAGCCCTTCATCACGTCCGTGACTTTCAAAACCAGCCGCTTGCCGATCCGCCCGGCGGGGTGATTCAAGGCGTACTGGTTTTGAGTCAGGCCTCGCAGCTCCATCAAATAGACGGCGCACGTATCCCCGAAAAGGAGCTGCGTCGCGGTGTACGTGACGAGAGGACCGGTTGGGGTACGGGTAGTACGCAGTGCGTTACCCGTAGTAGTAGTACCTGTTGTGTTACTACCAGTAGTAATACTACCTGGTGTATTACCCGTACTATCCGTTGTACCCGTAATACTATCCGTATTACCCGTAATACCTTCATTGTTGCTTGCTTCCGCGCCGCGCTCCGCGTCGCGCTCCGCGTCGTTCCCAGACTCGTCGGGAAAAGGCGTCACCTCGCCGTCGGATGGCAAATACACGTGCATGTCCGCCTTCAACGCGAGCGTCGACTCCTTGTTATCAGTACACGCTACGACGAACGCGCCTTTGGCTTTGGCGTACGGTAACAACGTAGTGAGCTCAACAGTTTCGCCGCTCTTGGAAAGCATCACTAACACGTCCCCGGCTTGCACGTTCCCGATGTCGCCGTGCAGCGCGTCCACGGGCGCTAACCACATCGATCGCGTTCCGGTGCTCGCCAGGGTTTGGCAAACCTTCTTCGCGATGAAGGATGTCTTGCCGACGCCCGTGAACAGCGTAGTGCCCTGGCAGTCGATGATCTTCTGGCAGAACAGTGACACCTCGTCGAAGGAGAGCTGGCGAGGGTGTGCGCGCGGATGGAGGCGTCGAGGTTAGATATGCTGTCAGACTGTTAGGTTGGCGGAATGGCGAGAAGGAAAAAGGGCACCCTCATCGCGTCTGGGTGGGTGGACCACGCGTTGAGGCGACCGAAATGACGATTGCAAAGCGGGTATGACGCGGTGGGAACGACGTGATGTCGAAACCGTGGCCGATACGTCACCCCTCGCACTCAGGCGAAGCCTGGTGCCGCGGATGGGGGCCGCGGATTTTGGCGCGAGTGTGTTAAGTTTCGGAATCGGGCGCACCTTCGAGAAGAAGAAATCCAGGTGTCCCTTTTGCTGTGCGAACAGGGCTTTGACATCGTCCGTTTCTATGCGACGCGTACCGCCTGACGCCTGGGCAGCGGTCCGTTTGCGTCCCGCCTCGGGTACCATTGGACCCGCGGGGCGACTCGAAAGTGAGGGGGTCGGTGTGTCAACCGATTTTGGACGCGGATTCTCGTCATTTTTATTTTCGTCGTCGCGATTCCTCGGATGGCTCCACGGTCACACAACGAACGGCGCCGCGCACGATCCCGACCCACCGACTATTCACCGCGATGTTCCCTATAACGCGTAGTATGTATAGCGCCGGGTGGCGCGCGCTAGACGCGCAAGAAGCCATCCCAGGCCTTCCCTTCGACCTCGTCGTCACGCACATTCTCAGAACCTGGGAGACCCAGTCGATTTAGCGCGGCTCCGCGTGGTCAGTCGTGGGATGCGCGACGCGGTGGCGGCGACGGGACGTAAGGTTGAGGAGATTGATAAAGATCTTGCCGTGAGGCTTGGATTCTTAAGCTCGGTGCAGCGCCTGTACCGACTAGGTCGTTTGAGAACCGTGTCTCTCAACGCAGCGGAGTTTGGGCAACTCGAGATGCTAAAGTTGGCGCGCGCGAACGGCGCCCTTTGGGATGTCTGGGCGTGGAACTCGAAATTGTGTGCTCATGCGGCGAAAGGTGGGCACCTCGAGGTGCTGCAGTGGGCACGAAAACAAGGCTGCGCGTGGAACGAGGGGACGTGCACGTGGGCGGCTCACAACGGGCACCTCGAGGTGCTGCAGTGGGCGCGCGCGAACGGCTGCCCGTGGAACAGGGATACGACTTCGTGGGCGGCGATGGGCGGGCACCTCGAGGTGCTGCAGTGGGCGCGCGCGAACGGCTGCCCGTGGAACACAGACACGTGCTCGTATGCGGCGGATCAAGGGCACCTTGAGGTGCTACAGTGGGCGCGCGTGAACGGCTGCCCGTGGGACACCTGGGCGTGCGCCCTTGCGGCGGAGGGCGGGCACTTCGAGGCGCTGCGGTGGGCGCGCGCGAACGGCTGCCCGTGGGACGAGTGGATGTGCACGAACGCGGCGAGCGGTGGGCACCTCGAGATGCTGCAGTGGTCGCGCGCGAACGGCTGCCCGTGGGGTGAGCAGACGTGTACGTCTGCGGCGGAGGGCGGGCACCTCGAGGTGCTGCAGTGGTTGCGCGCGAACGGATGCCCGTGGATTCTTGAGACGTATGAGTTGGCAGAAGCAGGGGAGCACTACGAGGCGATGGCTTGGATGATACAGAATGGCATACAGGACCTTGACGGGTTCTTCGAAGCCTTCACCGAAGATTTAGACTGATTAGATTTGATGCTGACGAATAAATCTTATGATTGTACGTTACTTACCTATACCTCCCGGTAAGTCCCTGAGCAACGCGTCCATGTCGTCTTCGTCCGTGTCGCCCGCGTTTCCGGCCCCCTGTTCGCCCGTCGTCTCCGCGTTTGTCTCCGCGACGTTTTTCTTTTCCTCGAAAAGCTCACCGGCACCCCACAGCCGCGCGTGCGCCGCCTCCACCGCGGCGACGAGCTTACGATAAATAAAAGAAAGTGTCAGGCTTGTATGGGCAAACAGTTTTGGGATTTGGGAAATACAAGACGTACCTCGGCGAAATCGCTTTCCCCATCCGGCCCGGGACACGTCACGACGTTTTCCGGCAGCGCGGACCACGACTCGATCGTTGAAGCGCAGTTCATAGGCACGGCGTCACGGTGAAACGAAACCCAAAGCGCTTTTGGTTTATCCTGTTTTTCGGTTGCTCTTTCGCACGTTTCGGTTTCGGTTTCGTTTTTGTTTTCGTTTTCGTTCGCGCTCGCCTCGCCGCTCGCGTGTCGCCGCAAACAGGAGGTGTCCGCCAACCGCGCCAGCACTCCGAACAAATCGCCCTCCGCGGTCCCAGACTCGTCAAACGACACCACCGAGCCATGTAACACCCGCATGCCTTTGGGACACGACATGGTGGCGGCGCTGAGTTGCATCACGCGCGTAACCGCTTTGCTTGGGGATTCATTTTTCGCACCGAAATTTTTCCCGGGAGGGAACACGGCGAGCGCGGTTGCGCCGCCTTTTCCGCGCGCGTCGTTCGGTTCCGGAACCGCAACGCCGTCAACCACCGCGGTCATGCGAGAAATCCATTGCGTTGATGCGCTTTGAGCCGTGGCAGGCCACGGCCACGCGTTGTGTGACACGACAAGCGCGCGACACCGCAATTTCTGTCCCCCAACAGTCACCACCGCGGTGACACTTTTATTTTTATTGTCAGCGTCAGCGTCAGCGTCGTCGCTCGCTTCGCACAAAACCTTCGCCACGCCCACGCGCAGCGCGTAAGTCGCGCCGTTGACCGCGGCGAGTCGCGCGAACGCCTGCGGGAACTCGCTTGTGCCGTACATCGGCACCAGCGCCGCGCCGACGTCGGTGCCGTACTTGTTGAGGGACGCGAGGTACGTTGTGAGTCTCGAGAACCCGTCGCTCGCGAGCGCGTCGTCGCCGCCAATAAGCGCCAGCGCGTATCGCACCGCGGTTGAGGCTTTGGAATGAAGGGGCAGGCCGAGACGGTGCAGGGCGCATGAAAATAATTCAAGTGCGCTCTCAACGAGTACATCGTCATCGTCACTTGTTTCCAGAGCCGCTTGTTGATTAACTGCTTGGTCAGCATGAGTAGTATCCCTCCACTCGCTTCCCGGCGCCCCGATCGCGCCGCGCATCTCGTCCGGGTCGCCGCTCCCGACGCTTTGTCCGCGCGCCTCCGCGGCGCGCACGCAGAGTTTCAAAACGCGCATCAAGTTCCGCTTTTCCGCGAGCGACAGCGTTTGGTCGCGAAAAACTGAGGCTCGTGAGCACGGTACGTCGTGTAGCTCAAGTTCACCGCCCCCGGCAGGTCCCCAACAAACAACTGTCGCATCCAGTTGCCTGAACTCCACGTACTTGTGCGCGCCGCTTACCACTAATTGGCGCACGAACCGGTCGGCGCCGATGACGAGTTTGGGGGCGGAGCGGTCCATGGAGTATTGCCGCCGGTTTGACCCGCTTGGGGCATTTTCCGGGTCGAACAGGGTTGACGTGCCGATTGAAGTGCGACTTTGAACAGGGAACCCGTGGGCGGGCAGGGAAATACAATGCTCGGTGGGAGACGCTGGAGACGTTGTTGCCTCGCCGATTTCGGGACTGTCATCCACACCATCGATGGGCGAACGCGTTGGAAGAGACCACCCGAACCCACACTCCGACTCAAGGAACGCTCCGAAACCGGTCCCGTAGGTATCCGCGGGGTCCAGGTGGAGCACGGTTTTGCCTGCTTTCGCGGCCGCGCTGATGTTGTTTTGAAAGGAGATGGACGACGAGGAGAACGGTCAGGTGGAGGCGACGGTGGAGGAGAGATCGGGAGATAAATGGATTCGGGGCGCGGTGCCGAGTCCCAGAAAACAAAAACAAGCAACACGCGACACGCACCCGGCCAGCATGGTCTCCCCTAGACCCGTCCCGAGACATATCAGGTCCCACACAGCAGGGTGGGGATCGCCGGTGAGGACGGGCTCGTCCATCACAACCCACCCAGTGACGCGCCTCCGCGAGAGTGACGACTGACGAGATGGGGATCTGTTTTCATTTTCTTTCGGGACACTTGTTTTAATTTTCAGCCAAAAAATGGCTTGACAGCTTTACAACTCACCGCGCGCCGGTGCTATTCCAGGCGTGGCATACTCCTAAACCCTCCTTTAACTTAACCTGACTACGCCCAATCCGGAAGCCCGTTCCTCCCCAGGAACCTCAGGTTCTTCATGAACTCCGGGTGGTCACTCAGGCCGTTCATCGGCCGAGCGCGAAGCACGGCGTCGACTGCTTTTTCGGTGTCTAGTTTTTTTACCAAGATTAGAAATGATGCAATAAGAAAAGCCGCCCCCGCTTCGCCCTCCGCCTCGCTCACCACCGCGACTTCACCGCCGTTGTTCGACAGACCAGCACTGATGAACTTGCACGCCACCCTGAGGTGAGTGATCAGCGCGCCGTTCTCCGCCCGGTGATACACCATGTTTGGGCCGAGCACATCAGATGAATCGTCCAAAAGAAATTCCCCGAACGAAAGCACGCGCGTGGATTTTGAAAGCACGTTGGTACCGCCTTCAAACGCGAGCTCGGAACATATGTGCAGACCTTCGCACCCCGCGCACCCGGTTATGCGCCCGGAATGTTCCGCACCGGGAACCTGAACAGGCCCGGGAGCCTCGTCGGCGTCGAACTCCTCGATGATGGCCATACCGCGCGTCTCGCTGTGACGATGAAGATTTCGGTCACCGAAACTGCTTTGCGAAAACGAAACGAAAAGTCGGCCTCGAAAAGCAACGAAAAGCACCCTTCACACCACACTCTTCGTCGCGCCTGCGCCGCGTTGGTGGATACCGAGTCGAGGTATAGGGTCATGGCGGACAGCACCGAGACCTCATCAGAGGTCCCCGTTCCCTGTCTGGTGACGCCCGGGCTGTGGACGTGCGGTGAGTCCGCGGTGCCTTCCGCTTTGTTGAACTTGGGAATCACGCATCTGGTTTCAATAGGGTACCCGCCCCCCGAAGACCCGTGCTGCGGCGTGAAGGGCGTGGAGGTCCTTTGCCTCGAACTCGAGGACGAGGATGACGGAGATTTGCTCACCCAGATCCCAACCGCGGTGGCTTTCATTCAAAACGGCCTCGCGGTGTTCCAAGCGGGGCTTGAGGGAGAGTCGATTGATGACTCCGCGGCGGCGGGACACACAAACCGAAAAAAAACCGGTGGAGTGCTCGTGCATTGCCACGCCGGGTCGTCGCGCAGCGTCGCGGTGGCGATGGCGCAAGTGATGCGCGTCTCCACAATGGACGTGGATACGTGTTTGGCGCTGGTCAAGAAGAACAACGAACACGCCTCACCAAACGAGGGCTTCATCGCGCAGCTCAACCTTTGGCACTCCATGGATTGCAAATTAAGCACCGTGAACACCGCGTTTAAGATGTACTTGACGAGCAAAATGCAGCGCGAGCGGGAACACAACGGGTACGTGGAAAGCACTTCTGTAAGGCCCGATCCGGGAGCCCCTGTGAATGCACCCGGCAGCGCAGCGAGTGTCACTCCATTCAGCGGCGCGAGCGCACAAACTGTGGCAGGCCCGTCTGAACCGAACGGAGGCGGCCCCGAAGCGGGCGTTTTGATCGGCTGTCGCAAGTGTCGCCGGTTAGTGGCGCGCGGCGCAAACGCGTAAGTATTTCCCATTCACAACGCTCCGCCTCTGCGATTGCCCATACTCGTACCAGAAGGGATTAATACTTCTGCCCATTACCACGACTGTTCGGCTCGATTACTCTGACTGTTTACTCATACCAATCCCTCATACACATTACGAGAGACTGACACTTTCTTTTTTGGTATCAGGTTGCCTCACGAACTGGGACAAGGCATGGACGCGTTCAGTTGGCGGAAGCGAACCAAAGCCAAGGGACAGGAAAGCGTCGCGATGAACCAGTGCCAGCACATTTTCCTGGAACCCCTGGCCTGGATGAAAGGCGTGGAGGAAGGCCCGGTGGAGGGGAAACTGTGTTGCCCGAAGTGCGACGTGAAGCTCGGGCTGTTCAACTGGGTCGGCAGCCGGTGCGCGTGCGGCGCCTTCGTGTCCCCCGCGTTTTACGTACAAGCCTCGAAAGTGGACGTGATGAAGTGCAAAGAGTGAGGGGTAGGTTGGATGAGATAGGGTGGATGAGAAGGTAGTCTTAGTAGAGCTGATGGTAGGGTAGTTACGTTAGATTAATATGATTACCCGATTTATAGCTCGTGAGATATCCAATTACAGTTCGAACACCGCCGACCCCGCGGCGCGCGTTCCCGCTCTGCCCGTGTTTCCCATGGTGGACCCGAACTTTTGCGACTGCGACAAACGCACCGAGTCGATCAACAAAAGGTCCTCCGGTTTCGCCAAAACGCCCTTCGGGAGGAAATCCTTGAGCCGCGCGGCGTGGTCCACGAGCAGTCGCTTGCGCTCCTGCTCCACGATTTCCGCGATGTGTTCATCCTCCCGCGCCTGAGCGTTGTTCTCCTCCATCTCCCGTCGCATCTGCTCTTCGTACATCGCCCTTTTCACAAACGCCAACCGCTCTACCTCGCGTTTGTGTTCCTGCATCTTCATCCGCCGCTTTTGTGTGTGCATCTGCTCCAACCGGTCCTGCTCCGCGAACCGCTGCAGCATGATTTTCCGGAACGACTCCTCCTCCGCTTGCTCTTCCAAGCGCATCGTCTGCTTGATCGCCAGCTGGTTTTCGTTCGCCGCGACCATAGACGCGCTCGCGGCCACGGCCGCCGCGCGTTTCATCTCCCGCGCCAACTCGAACTTTTCCTCCTGCTCCTCGAAGTACAAACGGTCCAACAAATCCTCCATCTCTTCCCGCGCGCGGTCGTTCCGCTCCTTTTCCTTTGTCAAACGGTCCAAGATCCGGTCCGCTTCTTCACGTTTCGCGGCGCCCATCTGGGACGCCGCGAGCTCGCGCCTACCAATTTCCTCCGCGAACCGCACGATAGCCGCTTCCTCTTCCCGCAGTCTTCTTTTTTCCCCTTCCCGCGCCTCTTCTCGCAGGGACAGGAATTTCTTAACCCAGGTCTGCGTATCCCGGACCTTCTGTGCTTTGCGCATCAACTCCGCATCGTCCTCTTCCCGGATCTTCTGCGCCACCAAGTCGACGGCTTCCCTCTCCGCCAGGAACTCAGCCCTGGCCTCGCGCTGCGCAACCTTCTTTTCCTCCATTTGGTGTTCCAAATCAACCCGAGCGGCTCCTCGCGATTCCCGCGCCAACGCGGCGGCCCTCTCCTCCTGGAAAACAGCCTTGACCCGCTGTCGCTCCGCGAGCGCGTGCGTCGCCGCGTCGACTGAAGCATCCCGCTCCGCGATCATCGCCTTCTCCTCGCTTTGTAACCGGCGCTCAAAGTTAACCTCCGCCGCGCGTAGCTTTTCCTTGAGCTCCCGCAACTCGCTGGACGACTCCGCGACTTGCCGGTGGTGCAGCTCCCGTCGTTGCGCTTCACGTTTCTTCAAATCCAACGCATCAACAATAGCCTCTTCCTCCGCTGCGATGCGCTGTTTCAGCGTGGATTCCCGTGAAGCCCGGAGCATTTGCTCCATCGTCCGCTCCTCCGCGGCGCGCTCGCGCTTTTCGCGCTCGCGCCGGATGGAATCGCTGCGCTCGAACGAATGCACCACGTTGCCCAGAAACACGCCTTGGTCCACGCGTCTGAGAAGGGACACAGGAAGCGTTTTTGTAACGGAAAGGTAGGTTTGGCAGGGAGGAACGAGGTCAGCGAGGTGGCGGGCGACGGGTTCAGGGTGCCCACGGCAAGACCAGGCTTGTTACGAGGCTGTTCAGTTCCGAATGGAGGGGTCCGAAGACTGCGTGGGCCAATGATGGTTGGGCGAACAATGGTGAAAGGGCACGCACTGCTGCAAACCGGTCCGTAGGTCCTCCGCCTTTCGCTGTTTCTCGATGCGGTTATTCTGAGCCTGCGCCAGGCTCTGGTGCATGAACGCCTGCACGAGGGGAAGGGGAAGGGTCAGTTGGATGCATGGCGACGGGTCAAAGCGCATCATAATTGATTGACCTGCGCAAAAAAACAACGCTAAATCCGTCCTCCGTTCACATTCGCGGTGAGCGGACGACGGGAAGCGGACGACGCGACCGTTTTCGGGACGTGCCAGACACGCGGCACGGTGTCAGGCACACGCCAGACCACGGTCAAGGGAAGAGACGTACCATGGCGGGCTCACGGGACGACGACGCGTCTTTTCCGGGCGTCGCGGAGTGGCCGGCAAACCAAAAGAACGATGAGAGTTGGGTCGTCCGCAACGGTCTCTTTCTGGAAAGGGAGTCGAGGAAAAACTCCGATTTTCAATCCATCTTTCCTTCCTAGGACTCTTACAAAGCACTACAACCTCCTCGCCTCGTCAGACACAACCACGGTCCGCACCTCCCCATCCCTACCTCGCACTCGCCACAGCTTGACCCGGGGGTCACTTCGGTCGCCCTCCAGTTGCCACCGCGTGTCGACGGAAACGCGCAGGCGGGCGAGTTTGTTCTTTTTTTCAGAAGCGTGTTTTTTTTTCGTGTCGTCGTCTTTTTTTTTGCCGTCAATCTCATCCCCATCGCCGTCCACGGAAAAATCGCTCGTGTTCGCCAGCGACATGTGCGTCACATCCAGTGACAGCACCACGACGTCGCCTGAGTTGAAGTCGGCGGTGCGCCAATCAATTGGTGGTTGGTCGTCCGTGTTATCATCCTTGAAGTTATCGGTTCGATTCCCGGTCGTGCCGTCCCGGCGTGTTCCGTTCAACTCTTCGCGCATCCGTCTCGCGATGGCGGGCACCGCACTCGCGTCATCCGTGAGCCACCCGCTCTTCGTGCCATCAGGGCCGACGCTCGTTTTCCCGTAACTGGCTCTGATACCGGCGAAAACTGTGTCCCGGTGCGACCCGGACGCCACGAGCAAAGCCCCGTGGGAAATTTTTATCTCCCCGAGCGGAATCCAAACCGTTATTAACCGCGAAGTGCCTTTCCCGAGAAACACGCCGTCGCTGTGCACCCCAGTGAACTCGCCACCCGCGACGCCGCGAAGCCACTTGTACGCGGTGGTCATGGCGGTTTTTTTGCGTGAAGGGGCGCTGACGTTTTCGTCTTCGTTGATAAGCTCGTATGGGCAAACAGTCTCGCTCGCGTTTGAAACCGCGTCCTCGACCGCGTCCTCGTCGTGGAACAAAAACGTCTCCGCGATGTCGAACAAATCGGCGCTCTCTGTGACCTCCGCGACGGCGGGACGCGCGGCGACGTGTTGTTTCGTGAGCAGCCCCACGTTTGACACGCCAGGCGCGAGGATCCCAACTGTCTTGTCCACGAACCAATCAGGGCTCTCGGTGGTGAGTGCGTTTAAACACTCGGCTCGCGCGGTGTCGACGGCTTCGGGGCGCAAAAAGGCGCGTAACATGACGTACCCGTCGCGCTTTAGCCGTTCTTGAAGCGCCAGTTTGTTTCCAACTAACGCACTGGAATCCACCATCTGCTTCGCGTGTACCATGCCCACGCCGCCCATCACCGGGAAGGAAACCTCGTCGCCGTCGCCGCCCGCGCCGCGGCTCGTCTTTCTCCTTTTCTCTCTGGTCCCATCATCTATCTCCTCCTCTTCTAAGTTTACCCCGGTCATCGCCGCACCGCGATCGACCACTCCCACAAGTTACTAGTTCCGTGCTCTGCCTAATCCCAAACCGCTCACGCCTCCCGCGGGTCTCCGCAGGTCTCGAAAACGAGTCTCCGGAGCCCCCTAATAACGCGTGACCTGCGCCGCGCTGGGACCGCCCCTAGTGCTTCGCGGTCTTCTTGGTCGTGGCTTTGTCGTAGGCGTAGAACACCCCGAACGCGGTGAGGCCGATGAAGAACCCGGGGGCGATGTGCTTCCACGTGCCGTTCAGCAACGGGTGCTTGCGCCACGCGTCCGCGTTCTTGAAGGGGTTGTCGCTGCCGGCCATGGTGGGTTCGGCGAGAAGCGCGGGAGGAAGTGATGAGGCGGTGGGTGGGGCCAGGAAAATGGTGTGCAAATCGAACCTTTTGAGACTGTTTGCCCATACGAGCTTTCCCACTTTCCAATCATCCGAACCCTCGGCGATCGCGTTCGCCAGACACACACACACGCCCGCGCAGCACTACTTCGCCTCTTCAACCCTTCCGCAGTAACAATGGCCGATCCCGCCATCCAAGAGCTCAAGCGTAACGCCCTTATCCTCGGCGCTTGGTTAGCCGCGGTTCGGATCGCGCCGTACGTGTGCCACGCGTTGCAGTCGAAAAACTAAGTTCATCACGTGTTGGTTCTTTCTAGGGCCGACGCGATTGGGACGACGCGATGACCACGACGTCATGCGGTACGTACCCAAAACGCCACCACGCGATCGAGCTTTCACTCAACGCGTGTGGCGTGGAGTGTTGTCCGCACTCCACACATCGCGGGTTAGTCGCGGTCGCGTCGTATCTTCACCGCCCAGGTGGCGGCGAGGATGACGAACCTGGTACAAGAGTAGGGCAGCTGTATCTGTACGACTTGTCGCCGGTTCGTTTGGACGGCAAGGGGGATTTAGAGGGGGGTAGTAATAGGGACGGTTCGGAACCGGCAAGGTGGAATTTCGCACCGGTGGCGAAACCGCTGGACACGAGCGCGATCTTCGAGCTCGCGTGGGCGCCGGCGTCGTGGACCACGGAGGCCGGGCCGGTGCTGGCGCAAGCCGACGCCCGAGGGTTCTTAGCGTTGTACAGAGTTTGTAAGGAGGAAGGCGGCGTAGACGGTGACGGAGTTGAGGATGTTGATGGAGTTGATGGAGTTACGAGTACGGGTGATGATGGAGTTGCGGGTATGACATACAAACCAGTGCCGCTGACCAGCTTGCAGTGCGGGGGCGGCGGCCTTTGTATGACGACGTGCGTGGCGTGGTCGCGCGATGGCGACGAATCCGATTTCAAATCAACCCGCCTCGCGGTGACCGGCGCGGATGGCGGGTTGCGGATAATAGGTGTGACTGACTCTGGCTCACTAGCCGTGGTTACCGAAAAGAGCGACGCGCACTCCCTGGAGGCTTGGGCGTGTGCTTTCGCCAACCCGTTGTCCTTCCACGGCGGCGGAAACGACGTGGTGTTCACAGGCGCGGATGACGCGCGGTTCAAGGCGTGGGACGTCCGCGTGGGGAACGGCGAGCCGGTGTTGGCTTTTAGTGACAAGAAAACGCACATGGCGGGCGTGACATGTGTATCGCCCTCCCCGCACGACCCTCACGTCGTGTGCACGGGGAGCTACGACGACGTCGTGCGGCTGTGGGACGTCCGGTTCTGCGATAAACCGAGACTAGTAACGCACACGAAACTGGGGGGCGGGTCCTGGCGCGCGCGGTGGCACCCACACGAACGAAGAATCGCGGTCGCCGCGATGGACGGGGGGGCGGTGGTGTTGGACTGGGACGGGAGGGAAGTAGTTACGGAAAAAAAGGGAGTTGAGGCCGAGTTACGTTCGTCGAGCAAACAGTCGTCAAACGACGACGACGACGTTTCGGTCACGATTGTTTCCACCGAATTTAAGGTCGCCTGTACCTACGACGGCCATTGCTCAATCGCGTACGGCGCGGACTGGGGATGGCGCGGGGGGGACGGAAACGGTCGCGAACCCGACGTCGTCGTCAGCTGCTCGTTCTACGATAAAGGGCTGCAGGTCTGGACGCCGCCGCCGAGGGGGGGGTGAATAGGCGGTGAAGATGAATAAACAACGCGATTACCGAACTTGCAGGTTTCGCTTTTCCCGTCCACTAAAATCCCGAAAGATCCCGGAAGAATTCAGTCCAACGAGAGCACCGCCGATGTCGCGGTGTAGCAACGACGCGTGTGCGTCGCCCCTCGGGGACGGGGGCAAGAAAACATGCGGCGCGTGTCGCGCGGTGAAGTACTGCGGGAAGGCTTGCCAGAAAGCGCACTGGAAGGTCCACAAACCGAGGTGTGCTGATTTGGCGAACTACCGGTTACGGGTCCAGCTGGACGGGAAGGTAAATCCAGACGGCACACGAAGCACGCGTCAAGAAGTGGGCGAGGCGCAGATCTCGCGGCGTGTGAACTTCGTACCCCCGCCCCCCCCTACCGACCCTCGTAATGACTTTTCGGACGTGGACGTGGACGATCCCCACCCTACGTACGTCCCACAGAAATACAACGCCCTGCCCGATAACGACTGCGCGAAAGCCTTTGAGTTGATAGTCGCGGTGCAACATGAGCGACCCGACGTGATACGAGACTTGTGTTACGTGAAAAAATACAACCCGAACTGGGTCACAAAAGACGGCATGTCCCCGATGGTCATCGCGTGTGGCCGTGGCGAGGTTGACGTGATTCAAGCGCTGTTGGAGTGCGGGTCGCGTCCGGATTTGGTGTGTCCAATGGACGCGCAAGGCGAAACGATTCCCGCGTTTCTGGGGCTGGTGCTCGGGTACGTGTGTAGGCTTTCCCAAATCCCGCCTCCCTGTGTTCCCACACAAGACTGACACTTTCGGTTATTATCGTAAGCGCGATGCGCCCACCCGGGTACGAACAAGCCATGGACTTAGTGGTGGCGAGTTTAAAGAACTATAAGTTCGACTTGAACAAAGTCGTGGCGAGCACGGGGTGTACGTGCTTGCTTATGGCGGCGCAGATGGACAACCCTGTGGCGATCAAGTCTTTGATCAAGCACGGCGCGGATCCCAACCTGCGCGTCGCGAAGAGCGACCAGCTCAACGGGGGGGGGATGAGCGCGCTGCACATGGCGGTTATGAACGGCACCATGAACGCGGCGGTTGCGTTGCTTGAGGGTGGGGCGGATCCTGACTTAAGAGAGCGCAACCTGGGGGAAACGCCATTAATGGCGTGCCTGTGGAACCTACGGGTGGACTTCGTTCCGCTCATTCTGAAATACACAAAAGATATCTGGCGCCCTCGGGACGACCGGTGGAACGCGATGCAGATCGCGAGGCAGGTCGTGATGGACAGAGGAGACGGCGCGAGGGAGTGTTACGATATTGTGCAGAAAATTTTGAGAGCCGGGGATGGCATACGGATGGTGAACCACCGCGACCGGCTAGGGTACGGGTACCAACAAGGCGAGTTTTCATTAGACGCCGGGACCAGCGCATTGTAACTCGGTGCGCGCAGAAAAAAACATGACCTCAATCACAGCTTATTCAGTTCTGAAACAGACGCGTGCTCGATGGCAATCGTATTTCCGTTGTCTTCTCGTCCCTCGCCTGCCAGTCGTCGAGGCGCGCGGGCGCGGGCGAAGTCATGCTTACCGCGTGTGTTCGCTGGATTGTATAATGGTAACGGCGACCATCCCGAGGTGCGTTTTTATTCGACCACATGGAAGGCCTGCTTTCTCTTCTTGGAGCGGCGGCGTCATTCGCGATTTTGGGGATGTGTTTTGGTTCGCGCCGCACCGCCCCGCCGCCCCGTCTCCTCGACCCGTTTCGGTTTCTTTCTCTCCGGGAGTTATGTCAGGTGTTTGGACCACTTCACGATGCCCTCACTCCGTTACACTCCCGGGACATTACGCGTCGGGATTCCGGGCGCGCTGCCGAGGACGACCGTTTTGGTCCCCTCACCTTCGTGCCCGCCCCGCGACCCCTCCGATTGCTTCTTTGGCGCGCGGGCCTTTCGAGGACCATGCCGCGCGCCGCCCGAAGCATGAGCGGGGAACATCTAGCACATACTGCCAGCGCCCGTGATGACGCGCGAACCTTTCCATCGGATGACGATAACGCAAAACCCTCGTCTCACGAACCAAACAAGCACCCCCTAACCTCGATCGATCCTAATCTTTTGTCTGTCAACTCTTTTTCGCGCAGATTGGGACAGGAGACGCAGCGCTAACAACTTGTAGTAGTGAAGTAGTGGTGTAGCAGTAGGGAGTGTAGCATTATACGTCACAAGACGTTTACACGAGTGCATTGTAGTGTTGTGATAGAGTATATACGATGGGGCATTGTCGTACGTTTCCGATATACGATGGGGTATGTGTCAAAAATTGTTTACATTCAAAAGACGCGCTTCGAAACCTTTACGCCGCGATTTGCGTGGATTCGGTTTGCGCGTTGATCCGCGCTTCCAGCTCGGGGCGGAAGTGACGGATCAAGCCTTGCACCGGCCACGCCGCGGCGTCGCCTAAGGCGCAGATCGTGTGCCCCTCGATTTGCTTGGTGAGTTCCTGCAACATGTCGATCTCCTCCAATCGCGCGTCGCCTTTTTTCATGCGTTCCATCACGGCGTACAGCCACCCGGTGCCTTCCCTGCAGGGCGTGCACTGGCCGCAGGATTCGTGCTTGTAGAAGTAGCTCAGCCTGGCAATGGCGTCCACGACATCGGTGGATTTGTCCATCACGATCACCGCGGCGGTGCCCAGCCCCGATTGCGCGCTCTTCAGGGAATCGAAATCCATAAGCACTTCTTCGCACACGGATTTGGGAATCAGCGGCACGGAGCTCCCTCCCGGGATAATCGCGAGCAGGTTGTCCCACCCGCCCCGGACGCCGCCGCAGTGCTTGTCGATGAGTTCGCGAAGGGGAATGCTCATCTCCTCCTCCACCGTGCACGGGTTGTTGACGTGTCCGCTGATGCAAAACAGTTTCGTGCCTGCGTTGTTTTTTCGGCCGAAGGATGAGAACCACTCCGCGCCTCTTCGCAGGATGGTCGGCGCGACCGCGACGGTTTCCACGTTAGTAACCGTGGTGGGGCACCCGTACAGACCCACGCCCGCGGGGAACGGCGGCTTTAACCGGGGCTTGCCTTGTTTCCCTTCCAGCGATTCAATCAAAGCCGTTTCCTCGCCGCAGATGTACGCCCCGGCGCCGTAGTGGATGTTGATGTCGATATCGAGGCCTGATCCGCACGCGTTTTTTCCCAGGTAACCCGCCGCGTACGCCTCGTCCCTGGCGCGCTCAAGGTTCAAACGTTCGTTGACGTACTCGCCTCGGATGTAGATGTAACACGAGTTTGACCGCATCGCGGTGCACGCGATTAAACACCCCTCAAGAAGCTTGTGCGGGTCGTGCCGCATGATTTCGCGGTCCTTGCAGGTTCCCGGTTCGGACTCATCCGCGTTGATCACCAGGTAGGATGGGCGGCCGTCGGAAACCTGCAGCGGTTGTTTGTTCCGGGGGGGGGGGGGGGGGGGGGGGGGATGGTCAGACCGGTTGAGTTGATTGCACTAAAAAACAATGAAACGATTTAGAAGCCATTCCGCTTCCGTTCGACCTGCAGTCTAACTAGGGTTCCATCGACGTAGTCCCTTACCTTTGGCATGAACGACCACTTCAGCCCCGACGGGAACCCCGCGCCTCCGCGTCCGCGTAACCCGCTGGCTTTGATTTCGTTAACGATCCAGTCCGGGCCCATCAACATAAGCTCCTTGGTGTTGTACCAGTCACCCCGCTTCATCGCGCCCTTCAGGAACGGGTCGTGTTTCCCGTACAAGTTTGTGAAGATACGATCCTCATCTTTTAAACCTCCGTGCGAGCGCGTGGTGGCGTTGTCAACGGCGTAGAACCTGGCGGTCGCGACAGGGGACGCGACACTGACCTTGCGAAGCGCCGAGGTCGCGCCGCCGACGCGCGAAAACGCGCGCAGCAAGCCAGCCATGGTGCGGCGAACAGTGCAAGGTAAAAGGAAAAACTTCGGTAAAAACTCGAGGCCACGTCGCGTATGGGCAAAGAGTCTAGATTTTTCACTCGCGCATTTCGGACTCGCCGTCTTCCTGAAGTGCTCTCATCAAAAGTCTTGGCTCTGCCCACCACACTGCGAAGGCGCGTCTCCGGCGACGAGGGAGACGGGCGGCGACACGGCCGGGGTCAATTGATTGGTCCGCGCGGATTTGCGTCTCGGCCTTGCGTGTTGATAAGCGTGCAGTTCACCGCGCATGGAGTTCCCACCGCCGCCTCCCGTGCGCGGCGATGGGGCGCGATCGGGACAAACGCCACCTCCATCATCGGGCTCGTTGAAGCCCGTGCCCAAGGGAGCTTCCCGGCATGTGGACGCGCGTGGTTGTGACCCGCACGCCAACCCACCCACGCGCGAGTGGGATCGCGGCAAAACGCGGGACGAATTGGATGACAACTCCCTGGGTGGCATCGCCGCGCCTTCCTTCGTGGTGGCGCGAGACGCGCGTTCCAACCTCACACCTCCCATCGATGGCAATTCGCACATCCCACCGCCGGCCGCCAATCCGTACCGCGAGACGACGCGCGACCCGAACTCCACGCCGTGCTCGCGGCGCCTGGAGAAGTGGCGAAACCAACTAGAGCGCGAGGACGCTGATGAGCGGGAGAAGGACGACCGGCGGTTCCGGGAGCGGGAGCGGCGGTGGGAAGCGGAGGAAACGGAGCGGGCGCGGTCAAGGCGCAAACGTGCGGAGCGCGATGGTAATAATTTGCGCGACCGCCGACGGGACTTGGCGGATGACCTGGAGGTTGATGAAGAAGAGAAAGCTCTGGGTATGGCAAAAGGAACGTCACGGACGGACGTTTACCAAGCCTTGCTCGCGAACGGACCGCCCCTGTGGTTCACAGACAAAAAGGACGTCGCGCGGCGGCGGAGGTACCGTGAGCGGGAACGGGAGGAGGAAAAGAGGGACGACGCGAAACAACAAAAAGCGAATGAAGCGAGTTTTGATACCGAGCGCGACGGCGATGTCAGGGCCGAGGATACGACGCGAGATGAAGGGAAGAAACAGGAAAGGACGTCATCCGTGGATGACAAAAGGGAAACCACTAACGGCGAAACCCTCGGTGCGGAAATTGCGCGCGCGGCGGTGTCCGCGAAAGAAACCGCGGTTTCTCGTGAATCCGTAGCACCTGTGCCTGCGTCCGTGCCTACACCCGTGCCTGCGTCCGTGCCTACACCCGTGCATACACCCGTGCATACACCCGTGCATACACCCGTGCATACACCCGTGCATACACCCGTGCCTGCACCCGTGCCCGCACCCGTGCCTGCGCCCGTGCCCGCGCCCGTGCCTGCGAATGTTACGAAGCCCGCCCCCAAGCCCGCGCCCACCAAGCTCTCGACGAAGGTACGTATTCCCTTTCCCAAATCCCGGCCTCCCTGTTTGCCCATACCCCGACTGACACTTTTCTGGCAAAACTCCAAAGCTCGCCGGGAAACGGAAACTCGCACCCGTCGCGCCAAACGCGTTTGGCGAGGAGGAGGAGGAGACGGTGCGAGTGGTAAAAAAACTGATCCCAATAGAGTACAGCGCTGAGGAGCTTCTTGCTGCGTCCCGGCCGGCGACGAGCATGGCGGAGGAGGATTTGGAGGAAACGGCTACCGCACGCGCGGGCGCCGCCGCCGCCGCCTCGAAAGCAGCGGCCGCGGCGGTGACGGCGAGGAAGCGATTGGTGGCTCAAAGCTCTTCGGTACCGGTTTCGGACGACTCTGCGGTTTTGGCCAAAACCGTCGACTGGGACACGTACGCACAAAATTCCCTAATGGCACCAAGGGTGTTGGCATGGGTGAAAGGCAAGGTCAAGATATTGCTGGGCGAGGACGAGCCTAGTTTGGTGGAGCTAATCGGCGACAAGTTACTAAAAGCGCGCCCCACGTCCGGCGCGTTGATTAAGGACTTGGAGTCGATGCTGGAAGACGAAGCGAAACCGTTCGTGCTGGAGCTGTGGAGAGAGCTGCTGAAAGAAACCGGCCAGTAGAACGGCGGTGTCTGTGTGGTGTGGTGCTTAGTCTACCCAGGATACATTCCCCGTAAGTAGTCTACTGAGTAATTGGATATCAAACAAGTAAACTCACGTTTCTTCCCTTTGTTTCTTGTCCGCGGCCCTCTTCGCTAACATGTCGAAGTGGTCCCTGGCCAGTTTCAGCGCCCGAAACGCGTCGGTTGCTTGTTTCGAGTTTTTCCCTCCGTGTTTGTCCGGGTGCACCATCAGGCTTAGTTTTTTGAACGCATCACCCGCTGCGGCGTCGCCTGTCCCGTCGGAGGCGATGTCGCCTTCCTTCGCCGGCTTCAGCTCGCAAACCAGTGGGTCTTTCCTTGAAACGCGCTCGCAAAGTTTCAAGGGCGGCACCCCAAGCGCCATCGGCCGCGCGACTTCGCGTCGCACCGCTAACAGCGAATCGCAAAGCTTGCCAATTCTGCCGTCGCCTTGCGTCTCAGCAACGGAACACGCCTGTCCCAACAGCCTGTCCGCTGTGTTCGCCACGGCGTCCCCAGCCGGCTTCCCCGCGGTTTCCACTCGCAACTCCTCCGCGATTGGCCGTAGGAACCCGGCGCACACTTCGCACGGCGCGCCCGGGGCGGGCATGCCGTCGTCCTTCCCACTACCTGCTGCACTTGAGTCACCAGAATTGGACGCGTACGTCCCTAAACCGAGCACGCACCTGTGCACTATTGACAGGTCTTTTCGGGGCTTGGGTTGTCCTGTATCTTTCGCGGCCCGCGCGGTTCGCGCCGCGTCCTCGGTGACGTGCTTCGGGCACGCCAAAACCCTACTAACCTCTGCCGACGCCGCCGCGACGCGCCGTTTCGCGAACTCGTCCTCCTCCCGTTTCTTCGCCGCAGCCGCGACATCCCGGGCCACCAGTTTCGCGAGTTTCTTCTCGCGCAAAGCCCTCCACTCCTGGAGCTCACGCTGCGCGCCCCACAAACCGCCCACCAAAACGATTCCTGCAACAGCCGCTAAACAAAGCAAAACTACCCAGAAAACGCCTCCGAAATGGGTAAACCTGCGTCGTTGCGGTTTCCGCTTCGACGGAGACGTGGCCATGCCTTGCGGCACGGTGGGAGGCAAGGGCTGGCGGTAAGGCTGGTCCGTCAGATTCTGGCTGCCCACGTGAGAGGTACCTTTGTTGTCGGTTTTGATCGGCGAAAGCGACCCGAACGACGAACCCGGCGTATTTTTACCCCCACCCAACAACCGCGCCACGTCGCGGTGTCCATACGCGACGGCTAAGTCGCACGCCGTTTTCCCTCGCGAAAGCGCGGACCCCGGTGTTCGCGCGTTTTTATTCGCCCCCGCCTCTAGTAACCGGCTCACTACCTCCACCCGTCCATGACTCGCCGCGCACTGCAACGGCGTCCTTCCGTCGCTCGACGTGGCTTCCAAATCCGCCCCCCCCGCGCACAGCGCCCGCGCACACCGCCAATCCATGGCCAAGTGCAGGGGTGCTTTCCCGTCTATGTTTTCCCGCGGGTTTGGATCGGCGCCCGCGGCTAAAAGTTGTTCCACGCACCACCCGTCTCCCCTTTCGGAGGCTTCGTGAAGCGGCGTCCGGCCGTCCCGCTTTCGCGCGTTGGCGTCGGCGCCGGCGCGAAGCAGCAGCTCGATTATTCGTCGGTCCGTCGCGACATGCAGGGGGGTTGTTTGGTCCACATCCAACGCGTTGGCGTCGGCGCCCGCGGACAGCAACGAAACCAACACCTCGCAGTGGCCTCGTTGTGCCGCGTTCCGCGCAGGCGTCACGCCCACTTCGTTGCGCGCGTCGCAATCCGCCCGGCCTCCCGCTAACAGCAACTCGCAGATTTTCAAGTGTCCCTCGTAGCTAGCGTAGTGTAAAGGTCGGTTCCCCCTTGGCCCAGCCCCATCCGGGTCAGCGCCCTGTCTAATAAGCGCATTCGCCCTTACCAAATCCCCCCTTTCCGCCGCGTCGCCCAGCGGCGTGGGCGGTTGCGAGTTCGTAAACGGCGGCGGCGCGGTGGGTAAGGACGCGTGAGGGTTTTTTGTGTCGGTTTGGCGTGTTGAACTCCCGTCACCGCCACCGCCGCCTCGTCCCTGAGTTACTAGAGGGTCGTTCACGCCTCCGTAAGCAGGCACGGCAGCGCCCCAACCGCCGGTACCGGCGTTGGCGCCTACTCGTGCATTTCCGAATGCGTTTGCATTCGCGTTTGCGTATTCTGGGGACATCGCGTGCGTCGCGTTCGCCGAGGCGTGCACCAAATTGGCGGACCCAGCCGCGTCCCTCTCACCCAAGCCTCCCCTTGATAAGCTGGGGTGCACCACGTGTTGCGGTGCGGTGTTATTGGTAAGCGTCGCGGCCATAGACGTGAACTCCGCGTGCGGTACCCACCGCCCGCGAACGTAATACGCCCCGCGTTGCTGGTCGAAAAACACACCCGTGTGTGGATTGTGGTAAAATCCACTAGCACCGTCGTACACCCAGCTCGCCTTCCCGCCAGGCGCGGCCATGGCGCGTCCCCGAGGTGGTGACACCGCGCGCCTGCCGAGCGCGCCAGACGCAGTCTCCGAGGGGTCAACCGAGACCGCCCTGTGCCCCCCTGCTATGTGAGATTAGGACGCGCAACGTTAACTTTGAGTGCCGAAACGATTGGCTCTCGTAATTATTTGATGTCATCACTGCTGGCTTCGCCTCGACGTCATTCAGGTCGTCGTGTCTCCCCCGACCCCCCTTTCACCTCGAGTCGTCCTGGCCGATGGTGCTGGGTCGGGTCGCGCGTGTCGCGGCGCGGCGCGGCGCGGCGCGGCGCGGTTTCGCCACCGCCGCACCCAACCCGTCATCCGCATCCACGTCCGCCCCGGCGCCCACCGCCACTGTCTTTGGCACCGCGAGCGGCGTCGCGCGCACGGCCGTGGCGGTTGGTTTAGCTCTAGCCACCGCGTGCGTGGTGGAGGACGCGTTGAACGACCTGGTGTTGTGGAGGATCTGCGTCGCAAGGGCGACGCCGGTGGTGGAGTCGCACGCGCGGTTACGGAACTCGCTGGGCGAACCTTTCCGAGTAGAGCCGTGGTGGAACGGAAGCGTTAACTCGCGCGGGTCAGGGAACCTGGCGTCCGTTGTGTACCTGGTGGACGGGGAAAGGGCGTCGTGTGACGTGCAGGTAGTGCTGGTGCGCGCGCCCGGGCAGGCGTTCGGGGCGGTGCAAAGAATCATGCCCAACCTGTTTGTGAATCTCGCGGCGCCCGAGGGATGGCGCGTGGTAAGAATGGAGGCGATTTTGCCGCACGAAAAAAAAGCCGGCCTCCCCGGGCGAGTCAACTTGCTCCAGGAAGTGACGCCGAAGGGAGGCATTTTGCAAACGCAGGGGAGGCAGGGAAAGGGGGGACGGAAAACAGGCTGGAAGGAACGGTGGGCGGGGTGGCGAGGACAGGTTCGGTCGAAACGCGCGGGCGCGAGCGACGAATGAATGTTTTTGATTGGACGCGACAGATGGGAACCGTATTTTTTTCAAAAAAAGTCCCCGCCGCGTTTCTCCGCGTCTCTGTTTTCCCCCACCGTGACCACCATCCGGACCTTACGCTGCTTGCTGGATTTGCGTAAGGATCTGCATGCGCTGCAGTATCCAAACCTTGAGTTCAGGTTTCATCGCGCCGTTTCGCATGTTTTCCAGCCTCGCGAGCGCCGCGGCGAGCTCGTCGGCGGAAACGCCCGTCATCTTCTCCATGTAGTTCAGCTGCTTCTCCGTGCACGCGTCTTTGTTTGTCAAGTCACACTTGATTTCCAAAGTCTCGCTCACAAACTCTTTAAGTGACTCGAGGTCACGGCCTAGCTCGTACGCCGCCCCAGCCGACCCGGTTTCGGAGGTGAAGTACTTCAGCGTCGGGTACCCGCGGACTTCGAACTTGGCGCAAAGATCTTCCTCTATCGTGCAATCGACGTCGCCGATGACCACGGACCCGGACCCGGCGTACGCGTCGCCGAGCTCGGCCCAAGCAGGCGCCAAGGCCTTGCAGTGGCCGCACCTGAGTCAGGGAGGAGGGGTTTGAAAGGTTTTTGGGTCAGATCAAGGGCGGTGTACCTGGGGCTTGACGAATCAGGTCGCCCAGCTTGACGACCGCTTGCGTTTCGGAGGGACTGCCGACCCGCGACCGCGTCCCGAAACATTGGTGCCATCAAAATCTCGGCCTGCGGATCGCACGTACCACGGGGCGTAGAACTTGACCAGCGCGTTTTTCCCGCCGTTCACCACGTTCGCTTCGAACGAAGCCGCATCCAAAACCGTGACTTGAGCGGTCGCGGCCCCGACGAGCGCGAGCGCGGAACACAGGAACGCGGAGGTACGGCGCATGATGGAATGAAAAAGAAGTGCGATCGAGGCCGCGGACGCTTCCCGAAACCGAAATTCCTTTTTGTGATTGTCTCGGGACCAACGAAAAGGAACCACCTGAAAGCTACGACTCCTTCTCTTCGTGGTGTACGAGCGCAGTCGTGGCGCGCGCGGACAGGCGATCGATCGCTAGCGATGGGAGGTACGAAGCGATGCTCGCACGGCAGGGTGAAATACGAATGCGCGGTGTGCAACCCGTGCCCGCACGGCAGGGTGAAACGCAAGTGCGCGGCGTGCACCCCCTACCCTCACGGGAAGCGGAAAAGCGACTGCGCGGACTGCAACCCCTGCCCTCACGGCAAGGTGAAACACACCTGCGCGTTATGCAACCCCTGCCCCCACGGCAAGCGGAAAAGTGACTGCGCGGCGTGCACCCCGTGCCCGCACGGCAAGCTGAAAAGCAGTTGCGCGGCGTGCACCCCCTGCCCTCACGGCAAGCGGAAGAGCGACTGCGCAGAGTGCAACCCCTGTCCTCACGGTAAGCTGAAACGGAATTACACGGACTGCAACCCCTGCCCTCACGGCAAGCAGAATTGCACCTGCGCGGCATGCAACCCATGCCCTCACGGGAAGCGGAAAGACAGCTGCACAAACTGCAGCCCCTGCCCGCACGGGAAGCTGAAACAGAGCTGCGCGGACTGCACCCCCTGCCCTCACGGGAAGGTGAAAAGCAGTTGCGCGGACCGCAACCCCTATCCGCACGGCAAGGTGAAACACTTCTGCACGACGTGCAACCCTTGCCCCCACGGTAAGCTGAAACGGAATTGTGCGGACTGCAACCACTGCCCTCACGGCAAGCATAAATGCAACTGCGCGGCGTGCAACGCTTGTTCTCATGGGAAGTGGAAAGACGGCTGCGCGGTGTGCTGCACGAAGTGCCCCCACGGCAAGCGTAACGACACGTGCGCGGCGTGTAAGAAGGCGCGCACGGGTGAGCCGAGTTCACCGCAGATCGAGGCCGAGGCCGAGGTCAAGCAGGAGCCCGAGATCAAGCAGGAGCCGTTCACTATTCGCGGCTATTTCGGGTTTGGCGACGGGGACGTCCGGTGACTGAAAAAGACTAAAACTTTGTTAGTCTCACAACCCAAAAATCCCCCAGCTCGAGGGTGAGCGCGGTTCGCGCGACGGCGACTTCTCTCCTTTCTTCTCCAGCGCGTGGCCAATCGACGATCCCGATCTTTTCACGGTGAACAGCCTCACGGACTGATCCATCCCACACGACCCTAGCGTCATGGCCCCGTCCGCTTCGTCGTCGCCGTCGTCGCGCTCGGCTAATGAGAGCCCGAAAAACGATAACACGGGCGACGCCGGCGCCTCCGGCTCGCGCTCGTCGCCGTTGTGACTTCGCGTACCCTCGTTACCTCCTTCGATCTGAGAACGCCACGGTCGCCACGCCATCGCCCGGACCGCCCCGACGTGCGCATCCAACGCAGGCACGACACATAGGGTGACCCATGACGACCCAGTGGTCCCAGCCGTAGCGGCGAACGGCATTTTATTCGGCGACGGCGCCAAACCGCCGTTCGGACCGTTCGTGTTCCCGCGCCTTACCTCCGCGCTCGGCCCGGATGTGGCCGGGTCCCCGATGACCAAAGAAATGCCCCCGTCCTCTAAACCGATGGCCAGCACGAGCTTGTTCCGTATGCGCCTCGGGGCGAACGCGATCGACGTCACGGCACAAGGGAAGGCGGGAATGGAGTCATCCGCGGTCGCGGACGACGAATTCGTGTGGTCCACGCGCCACACCTTCACGCGCTTGTCCCGGCCGCATGTCGCGAACACGTCGTTTGCCGGAAAAGTCGGCGCCCACTGATGTTCGTGAACAAAAGAAAGTGTCAGTCTTTCGTACCGCGTGTGTGAGCATTCAGTCACCCGTAATCGGGCCTCCCCACAGTGTGCCGCCTGATTTGGGAAAGCCCGCAAGGCCTTACCTTCGCGTCGTACAGCGCCTTGGCGTGCGCCTTCACTCTGGTCGCCAGGGTCCACCCGGTTCCCCACGCCCCAACGCCGGTGCCGTTTCGCACCGCGTTTGCGGGCGGGACATAAATAGACACGTGCCTGTCCCTGGACGCCGCGAGCAGCGCGGAGGTTTCATGTGGAGCGCCGGATTGGGGGTCGCCGAAAAAGGAGGGCGAGACCTGAGAGTCAGCCGGCGCTCCTCTCGGCTTTGGCGACGCGAACTGCAGCGCCACCACGGTGAGCGTGGCGCCCGGAAGCTTACCGAGCGGCCGGTAGTCGCCGCTCGCGTCCCAGATCCAAACCCCAGCCGAAGCCTCTGACCTTGCCTCGCACGCGGACGCCACCAGCGTACCCCCCGGGTGCGCCGCGACGCACGCCAAGTCGTCGCCGTGGCCGTACAGTTTCCTTGTTTCCGGCCAAAGCGTCGCCGACGCCAGCGCCTCCTCCGCGGGCGCCCGGCTGTACACCGCGGGAACCACGCCGCCAACGTTGTCATCCGTGTACGTGTTGTTCTGCACGTCCTGTGCCATGAGCTCCACGATGGACTTTTCATTCAGGGTGGTGTCCTTCTTTTGGTGTCCTTCTTTCTTGTCCTTCTTTTGAGGAGTTTTGGAAAGTTCTTCGCCTTTTCCTTTCGCGCGCTCGGGCGTCGCCGCCGTTGTCTTCGCGGCACCCGCCGCCTCCCCCCCCGAAAGAAGTGTTTCCCCCCTTTCGGGAGTGGCAACCACGGAAAGCACATCCTCGCGTCTCTCGCCGTGCATCACGCCTTGTCGTGTTTGGCGGGGGGGGGTTCGGGGGGGCGTGCGCGTCGTTTCCGGAGCGTCGTTTCCGGCGAAACCCGAGTAGCTGAACGTCGAAGCCTCAACGAAGGTCTCGGGCGGGGGGGTGAAGTTTGCGGAGTGTTCGGTCGGCGCGGCGTTCGTGTCTTCCCGCGCGTGGGCGGTGTCTAGAACGACAACGCTCTCCGGCGCCCTGAGGGATTTGTTGGAAAGCCCGAGCTGCGGCAACTCCGCGCCCCCCGATGCATCCCCGGCACCCAAACGCGCCTGTTCAAGCGCCAATCGCCCCGCGCCGTCACCGCGCGCTAAACTCAACGCAAGCGTCCCCAGGAACGTGCCCGGCGCGTCAAACACGCGCAGGGTCTTCTCGTCCGCGCCCGAGACGAACGTGGTGGACCCGGACCCGGTTTGGGATGCGTTTGCGGCATTACTTCCGTCTCCGGGTCCTTCAACAGACCCGGACCTGGGAGGGGGAAGAAGCGCGACGCAATTCACGCGGTGTCCGTGGATCTGCGGGCGCGCGATTTCGCGCCACCCGGTCGGCGGCGCGTCGCGCGTCGTCGCGGGGAGCGTCGAGACGTCGCAACTGGTGGTTTCGCGGTCAGCGTCCTCCTCAAAACTGTCCCAGCTCGCGTGCATCCGCGCGGTCATGTCCTGCGACCCTGACAGCAAAAACCGCCCGTGCGTGTCCCAGGACAAGCAAGTCACCTCCCCGGCGTGGCCCGCGCTGGCCGGCGCGGGGGCCCACCTTGCCTTGCAATTTTCGGTCGTTTCAAATTTGCGCCACGCGTGCAGCGCGCCTCCGTGCGCGTGCGCCAGTATCCGTTTCGCGCTTTTGTCGAACATCGCGCCGTAAAACCCCAGGCATGACGAGGACGCGTCCCCCATGCTCTCGGAGGCCATCCAGACTCGGTTTTGCGTGTGTGTGTGTTTCGTTTGTGCATCTTGTTTCTCCCTGTGTTCCGTCTCGGGCGTCCACAAAATCAACGAGCGGTCCGCGCTCGCCGTGAGCAGCGCGGCGCCTCCATTGTAAAAAGGAAATGTCAGTCTCGTATGGGCAATCAGTCGGCGGAATGTGGTAATGGGAAATACTTGCCGTTTCCGCGGCCGTCCCCGCGCGCTCCCACCTGACGCGGTCGCCAGGCCACGGACATGACCCAGTCCTCGTGGCCTTGCAGCAGCGCTTCCAACACAGACGCGATGCGCGCGGTGCCGCCGAGGGATGTGCACGGAGGGGCGGGTGGTGCCGCGAGCGCGGCGAACGCGGGGGGCGCCTCTTCGTCAACCGCCGCCGCGGAGGTTTCGACGACGTTGGCCACCCGCAGGCGCCACACCCGCGCCGTGCGGTCCTGCGACGCGCTGGCGAGCAGCAAGCCGATAGGGTTTTTTTCCGTGTCCATGTCACGCTCTGCGTCTGTGTTGCCTTGCTCATCACTTCCTTTTCTCGCCACTAGGTCACCGAAATCCACCGCGAAGGCCAGGTCCCTGACCCAATCGGCGTGCCCCGCGAGCGACCCGCACGGCTCGAGGGTTACTTTTTTTTCCCCCGACTCAGCGCCGCGTGCCGCACGCGCGTCGATGGCATCCGTGCCGCACAGAAACAAACGCACCCCCCCATCCGCGCCTCCCACGGCGAGCAACACACGGTCCGTGTGCGGTACGAGAATCAACGCCGCGGACATGGGCAGGCGCTTCAGGGGGAAGGTCAGGCCGCCGCATTGGGTGAGGAACGCCGGTCCCGTCGGTTTCGGCGCGTCCGCGTCGGGACCGGCGTCGGCGGCGGCGTTCGCGTCACTTATCGAGCCCGTTGCGGGGGCGGGGGCGAGGGCGAGGTCCAGTCGCCACAACTTCACACAGCAGTCCTGTGACGCAGTGACGAGCAAGCGCACACCGGTGCGTTTGCCGCCCGCCACGGTTTCTTCCGCGCGCGCGTCCAACACGGGCGCGCCGTGCGCTTTTTGTTTCGCCACCACCTGCCATTTGTGGCTCTCGGGATCCACACCCCGAACCCCCCCCGCCTTCGGTGTGTTCCCCCCCCACGGGGTATCCACCCTGTGCCACAGAATGACCACGCCGTCCGCGTCGCCGCTGACCAGCCACCGCCCGGGCGACTCGCTGTCTGGGATCCACCGCACCACCGTGACCGGCGCGTCGTGGCCGGGGAGGGTTCGGACAACGCGTGCGCCGTTTGGGTCGTACACCGCGACTGCTTTGTGCGCGCCGTACGCCACGAAACCACCGCCGGCGCCGCTTTCGTGGTTCCAGTCCACCCCGTGCACGCTGCGATTGCACCCCACGCTGACGTACGCAAGCTCAGCGGTGGCTTCGGGACGTCTCAGGTGCACGCTCGGTTGTCTGGTACGCAACGGCGAGAGGCCTGGATCTGACCTCCACGTGGGCGTGCCCGGCGAGGTCATGGTGCACAACGGCAACCTCACGTCTGATCTTCGCCCGCGTCGACTGACTCTCAAGGCACCAGGGAACCGTGTCCAACGGCGACGCGCTGGGACACAACGTAGGTCGCGTGCGCCGCGCGCGTCGCGTTGATCACGCAGTCTCGAATCGCCGCCAAACCCAAAACCAACAACGACGTTTTGCGAAAAATAGTTCCCGCGCTGAGAGATGAGACGTGGCGCCACTGCTCGCGCGCCCGTGCGCTGCGTCCCGCCGTCGGCGCCGATGTCGGCGCCCGGGGCGCCGGCGCGCGCGGCGTCCGTCGCCACCGCCGCGCTTGACTTTTTGCTTCTCGAGACAACCAGGGAGTACATGGACAAAGGCGAAGCGGGAGCGCGTGCTTTGGATGGCATAGGGTACCGAATAGGCGCCCGGCTCGCGGAGCGACACACGAATGGCCGCCCGCGGTTCACGGACGCCACCGAGGTCGTGTTGTGTCTGTGCAAGGAGTTCTGGCCGTTGGTGCACGGCAAGCGGATCGACAGTTTGAAAACAAACAACAAAGGCGTGTTCGTGTTGACGGATTTACGGCTGCGTTGGATCGCAAACGTGTGTGCGGTTTCCGGCGACGGTAATGACGCGGGTGATGACGCCGCGTCTCGGGTAACGCGGACACACACGCGGGTCTGCGTCGGCATGCTTTGCGGTTTTTTAACCGCGTGCGGGTTCAAAGCCGAGGTCAGCGCTGATACCAAAAATGCACCCCAAGTGGTGTTCACCATCCGGATGCACGGAGCGAGTTAGATGAGTTGCGATGGCCAAAAACCGCCAAAAAAGCCAAAAAATAAATTACACCAGTTTCTTCACCATAAGGAACCGCCGCTTCCCGAGAAGCGCGTCCACCGCCCCGCTTCGTCGGTCCACGATTTCGTACCCTCTTTTTCGGTACAGCGCAATCGCGGCGGTGTTCTTGGCGAACACGTGCAGCGCGACTACGTCGTACCCCCACTCCACGGTCACGCGTTCCGCCGCAACAAGAAGCGCGTCGGCGACGCCGCGGCGGCGGTGTGTGTGCTTAACGCACATGCAGCTGATGTAGGCGTACTCGTCTATTGGCGCGCCTCCTTTCCACCGACCCGCTGGTCTCCGGTTCAGGTTCCTATCAGCAGCCCGCTTAACAGCCCACTTCTGCAACTCACCACCCACCCCGGCGCCGTCCGCCCAAGGAGTCAACGCGCCTCCGCTCTCATCATGGCATTCGCAATCCGGCGCCGGCAGCCGGCTCGCGACGTCGGCGTCTCTTTGGATGGAAAGCTCCACCACGCCCACGATGGGAGGGGTGGTTTTCTTTTCTTTCGTCGGTTTTATTTTTGTTGATGATGACGCAGTGACTGGTGTTGCAGTCGCGGTTGCGTTGCCAGGACCTGCGTCGGAGTTTTTTGGAGTGCGCGTCGACCCGGGCCACCGGCCGAGTAGCGGATCACGCCAGCTTTCGTTTTCGTCTCGGTTGCGTAAACTCGCCGCCGTCGCCACGAGCGGGGCGAACCGCCTGCTGTCCAGGTACTCGTACTTCCGGTCCAGGGTAACGGAGACATCCGCTTTGAAGTACTGCAGGAACAGGGGGTCCAGCACCGGGGTTATGGGCTCGAAAAAAGCGTGCGCCTGCGTGTCCGAGATGTCACGCAGCTGCGTTGGGGTTCCGTACGTGACGTGGAACTTGCCATCGGGCGATGTTAAGACGCGATTTCCAGCCGGCGAGGCGTTGGAAACGAGCCCGTCCCCTCTTCCACGGATGCGCACGGGATGCAAACGGCGCCAGGTCTCAACCCGACGACCCGCACTCCGGCAGCTCGCGCGCGGGCACGCACGAACGGACGTCGCACTCGACATGCCGCCCTGCGAAGGCAAGTGCCGTGGATGCCTCCTCCTCGTCCAAGAAAACCTTGACGCTTTATTCATCCTCGATTTTCGAACGCGGAGATTAGCAGCAGGTGTGCCTACGTCGCCATTGTGCCGTGCACACGCGCGATGCGCTCGTCTTCCGACCGCGCGGCGCGAGCCGCGGTTGCCGACCTGCTCGAGGTGACTCGCAGGGTCACGCTGCCGGTTTCGGGTGGCGGCACGCTTTGGTGCGCGGAGGTGACCCCGGGTGAGATGGTGGATTGGTGTTCAAGCGAGTTGGTGGAGGTGGAGACGGAGTTGAAAAACGCGAGCGTGACGCTTGCGAAACAACACGACTTCTTCCCCGAAACCTTCGCCTCGAAAAAAACGCACGCGTTCGCAAAAGTTAACGACGAACTAGGCGACCTGCTCTTCGACGTGCTGATGCTTTTGTGTGTGTGCGAACGGGAATTCGGGCCGGGCGCGCTTGATGATGATGGTAACAAAAAAGGATGCTTCAAAAAAGAAAGAAAAGAAATCGGCGGGTGCACCGTCGCGGGCGCCGCGACAAGCGCCGCGCGCAAAGTCAGAAGACGGTGTCCGCACACCTTCGGGTCTCTCGGCCAGGCGGCATCAGTCAAGGAAGAGCAGGAGCAGTGGCGGCGAGTGAAAAATCTAGAGAAGCAGGCGGAAGCGGCTGGCGAGACGTTACCGGAAGCGCCGGCGACGTATGTAACGTGCGATGAATTTTCAAGCGACGTGCGTCTGTTTCATTTCCTGGCGCCCTTAACGTTTGGTCTCGCGGTTGGTCTCACCGCGGGCGCGTTTTTGTGGCGCAGGGTTTAGACCTACGGCAGACAATGCACGGTAGGCAGTACGGTTAATAGCGCTGTAAACACTGACGACGCGCAAACCGTGTAACTACTTTCCTGGGTTCGTTTGTTGTCTGTTATTCCTCCCGCTGAGTGACTAGACTATTTTCTTTTTCAGGTCCACGATTTCCTCATCCCGCAACACCAGCTGGGCCTCCGCGCTTTGCAGCTTTAGGAACACATACACCAGGGGTGCGAAGAGGAACAGCGAGGCGATGATGGACGGGAGCGCGATTGGAATGTAGTGCGTCCCGGCCACGACGCACACGTTGCCCCACGGCGCGCACTGCTGCAACAAATCTTCGGGGTACAGCGGGACGCCCATCATCTCCGCCGCGCGAGGTGCGTTCTTAAAACGCGGGACCGACCCATGCTTAACCACCGAAGGGCGAACCGGAGGGACACGGAAACTGAGTTGGGAAGGTCGCCTTCGAGTGGTCACGCGCGAACGCCCTTCCACGCGAACACGCGCCAGCGCGATGGACGCCATGCGTGGCAACGTGGCAACTAATGAAGAGGATAAACAGGCGTGATTTTACTCATTATAATTTTACATCGCAGCTCTGGACGGGAACGTACACAGCATCACTTACATCACCTTCATCACCCCCTCTGCACCCGCGCCGCCCTCCGTCTCTCCGCGTCATCAATCTCCAGCCTCGCGACGAGTTCCATTTTCTTCCCGCTGACTTTCAGACGTCGCGTCCGCGCCAAAGCGGAAAGCGCCTTGCCCGACATGCCAAAGTATGGCCCGAAGTACGGCATCGGGTCGTTCGGGCCGAGGGCGTTTCTCAGCGTCGCGTCGTCTGAACATTCCGTATCTGAACCGTCACCGGACTCAAGTGCCAGCGCCGCACGCGTCTCCACAGCCTTTACAACCACCTCCCTGACGCGCGCGCAGAGTGGGTCTTCGTTGGATTTGAAAGATGTCACATCCGATTCTGCTGATTTAACGTCGCCATCACCATCCGGCGACGGCGCCGACTCAAATTCGTGTTCCGCCGCCGCCGAAACTCTCGCCGCCTCCACTTCGTCATTCGCGCTGCGTTCCCCAAACGCACTCAACGCGACGTGGCCGTACGCCGCAATAAGCAGCGCCTCTGCCCTGCCGTGGTCTTTCTTTCGTTTCAGCAAATCCTCAACGGTCGGAAACACGCTCGCCGCTAGCGCCCGGCTTTCGTCTTTGCTCGACTTTTTATGCGCCAACCCCAGGGCGTTTTTCCACGCCTGCGGTTTCACCACCTTGACGTGTAAACCGGCTCCTGCTAAAACACCTTTCCACATACCGAAGTTATACCCCTGCACGAAAGCCGTTTGCGCGGAAAAGCCGTACTCAACCCCGCCCTCCTCGACGTGCGCCACAGAGTTTGGCGGGAGCCGCTGACGCGCGACCAGCGCCACCATGGCCTCAACGCACAGCCGCGTGCGTAGCTTGCCGTTCACCTCCACCTTTATTATTGGGCAGTCCAGCACGACAACGGACGTGGCGACTCCAGGTTTTGGCCCTCGGACCACCACCAACGCACCCCCCGCGTCGCTGTCGCACCCGATAAGCGTCCAAACCCAAGGCTTGCCGGTGGTGGGATCGAGGTTGATGGGCAACGCTTCTACTGCCACATCGGTACCCGAGGCGTTTTGGGCTACCGGGATCGCCCTCGGGGGGCGCCGGGAGTGGCGGAACACGTGAGGCATGTGTGTTCGCGTATCGCGGGCCACGGCGGCGACCGCGCTGTTGCCACGTCTCGCACCGGGGATGGACGACGCGACCGGCACAGCGGTCCACCCGCGGTGGGCACCGCGAGACGAAGACACCGCGGTGGACGCGGTCCAGGGCAAAAGCGCGCGCGGCACGCCTGTCGCCATCGCGGCGTGACGAGACGACGACACGCACGGCCCGACACCGAGGAAACGCACTTCACTCCACAACGCCCGGGCGTACAGCATCGGGCGCTGGCGCGGAGTGGCAGGTCTGTGAGAGGACACGCCAACGTCCCATTTAATGGAAACGGCAAAACGAGGAAGAGACTTCTTGATGCGAGAAAACGAAGAAAAGTGCCCTTGTGAATCGTACCGCAAACAGTGTAAACCCAAAGCTGAGTGCGTTTCCGATTAAAACCTACTTCTTCTTACTCATGGTCGGGTACTTGTCCTCCACAAAGCTCCGATCTTTCAGGCCGAGGCGGTACAGGGTTTCGCCGTAGGAATCCCCATCCGTCCTTCTTAAGTACTTCAGCAGTTTTTTCCGCCGCTCCAGCATCGCAACGAGGCCTCGCCTCGACGCGTTGTCCTTGTGGTGCGTTTGCAGATGCGTTGTCATGTACCGCACGCGCTCCGTAAGGGACGCGATTTGAACCTCAACCCCGCCCGTGTCGTGTCCGTGGTTGGCGAAGGTCTCACGGACGGTACGCAAGGTCTGGCGGTTCGTGTCGTACGCGGAGAGTTGGACCGTGTCCAGGTACTGGCGCACCAACGCAGGCTTGATGTCCGCGGCCATCTCGTTCGAGCCTGGTTTTCGTCATTGGGGCGGACGATGATGAGGGGAAGGGCGTTAGGCAGGGTTCGTTTACGGTGTATTACTCAGCCGCCAGTAACAGATCCTCACTGCGCAGACCGCGCCGCGCGCGAGATTTTGACCCGCGCGCGATCCCCAGAAGAGATGCCAAAAAGAAAGGCCTAGGGTTTGCGTCGTGCCGTCCGGTTCCGTACGCACCTTGAGCCACGCGAACTCCAAACCCGGTGGTGAACGGCCGTGCTGTGTTGACCGTGCCACGACCAAAGCAACGCGGAGATATTCTAGTGCTATTCCCGAAACTCGCTACCGTTCCCGCGGCGCCTGTAAGCGCGCGGAACACACGACCCGCCATCGTTTGCCTGAAAATCAATTCACGCAAACGACCCGAGTCGTGGGCCGACACGATACTTAAGCCGCGTTGCTGTTGGGGGAGCGCTTCTTGCCCAGGCCGACGACGACGTTCACGAAACGGCGGTTGTACTGTGGGAGGGAGGAAAGGGGGGGGTGGGGAAGGTCAGCGTGCTGATCCCGGCGACACAACGGGAGACCTAGACACGGGAAATCATCGTCGCGGGGATTTGCCGTACCTTGAGCCTCTTAATAGCACGGCCCTTGGGGAGCTTCTTCTTGTCCTGCTTGGCGACTTTGGGGGTCTGACCGCGAACCTTACCGGCACGAGCGAGGGAACCGTGGACCTTGCCCATCTTGTTGCGGCGTGTGGAATGCGCGACACCGAAAGACCGGGCGGGGTTAAGACGGGTTTTGGATGGGGAAGGAGAAAAAAGGAGCAATTGGGAAAAACCAAAAACCAAAAAAGGATCGGTGAAGAATGAGTTTGAAAGGGACGTCGAAAGGGAAGATGCCATGTGACTGCGAGATTGTGACCGGCTTTACCGATCAACGTTTTTGACCTTTCGAATTTTTAACGGCACCCCAAAACAACGATTCGTCTTTCGGTGTACGCAGTCGCACTCGCGCGGACAGGCGTAGTGCTGTGGAGAGAGGGGGTCAAGACGAGGTGAGCGATCACGTGCGATGGTATGGGAGCGATGCTCTCACGACAAGTTTAAACATAACTGCGTGGTGTGCAGCCCCTGCCCGCACGGCAAGGTGAAACGCCAGTGTAAGGAGTGTAACCCGTGCGCTCATTGCAAGCGAAAAGACAGCTGCGCGGTGTGCACCCCCTGCCCGCACGGCAGGCTGGAAGGCCACTGCGCGGACTGCACCCCCTGCCCTCACGGCAAGGTGAAACACAACTGCGCGAAGTGCACCCCCTGCCCTCACGGGAAGCTGAAAAGCAACTGCGCGGACTGCAAAGCCTGCCCTCACGGGAAGGTGAGAAGCAACTGCGCGGTGTGCAGCCCTTGCCCCCACGGGAAGCTCAAACGCTTCTGTGCGGAGTGCAACCCCTGTCCGCACGGCAAGCGGAAAAGCAACTGCGTGGACTGCAACGGGTGCCCGCACCGCAAGCGGAAAGGCGACTGTGTGGCGTGCAGCCCTTGCCCTCACGTCAAGGTGAAACGCAACTGCGCGGAGTGCAAAGCGGCACGCGCGGCTCCGCCGAGTCCAAAGCGGGTCAAGCGCGAGCCAGAGAGCGAGTAGACGACGGAAACCACCGCATCCGCGTTGTTACAAAGACTACTGTTACTGACGTAAAAAAATGTTACAAAGACTACATCGATGATGCTGGAAAGACTACACAAACAATGTACATCACATCTACACCGCACACGAAGAAACGCGAAACACACACAAGCTCATTCTTTCAGTAAAAACCCCAAAAACCGACCCCGTCAAATCACTACGCCTTTGCTTTCATCGGCATCAAGGGTTCTCTTTCCCCGTCACGTCCAGGATTGATTTTCACGATCGTCCACACCAACACCGGAAGCGTGTACGGAAGTCCGTTGGGAGAGATCGATTAGAAATTCAATCCCGTGGCATGGCTACGTCATCAAAAAAGCTCATCGACGTCACTGGGCAATTAGTCGCAACGGTCCGAAAACTATTTCCGCAGTGCGTGCCAGTCTCATGATTGTGAACAATGAGAACTCCCGGTTGACACCTTCAAAAAGCAAAGCTGATGATTAGAAGTTCAAATCCCGCGCGAGCCTTGGCCGTTCACTCGTCACCGCGCCGACTCAACAACCCGCTCACGACTTTCGCACCCCGCGTCGTCGTCTCGCTCCCGTTCTCCACCAACACCACAAGAAACCACCGCTCCACAATGGGCGCCGACGAGACCACCGAGAACCGCTTGGCCGAACCGCTGCTGGACAAAAACGACGACCGCTTCACCATGTTCCCCATCAAGTACGGGGACATCTGGGAGATGTACAAGAAAGCGGAGGCTTCTTTCTGGACCGGTACGTGTTCGTAACCCCCCACCCTTACCCGCCATCCAGTTTCCCGGCCTAACATTCGGTCGCGCCACGCGCGCGCCGTGCCTTTCCGCGACTGCAACACACGCCAATTTACCGTTGTCGCTAACCTTCGCGTCCCGTCCCCGATTTCGCAGCCGAGGAGGTTGACCTTTCCGACGACATCAAGCACTGGGAAACCCTGAGCGATGACGAGAAGCACTTCATCTCGCACATCCTCGCCTTCTTCGCCGCGTCCGACGGTATCGTCCTCGAAAACCTCGGCGTTCGCTTCATGAGCGAGGTCCAGTTCCCGGAGGTACGTATGCCGATTTTGAACCGTACGCCTCTTCGATTGCGGGCACGCGCGTGCGCTTTTCTTCGCCGGCGACGACGTCGCCGCGGGCACGCGACTCACCGTTGTTTCCCCAACCACCTCACCTCCAATCACAGGCGCGCGCGTTCTACGGGTTCCAGATCGCCATCGAGAACATTCACTCAGGTACGCGTGACGTCATCGCTACGACCCCTCTGCATGGGGTGCCAACAACGGCGAATTTCGAAGCACGTGTTCTTTCCTTTCACAATTCGCTCAGCCACTGACCTGTTCCCTCCCTCCTGAAACATCACAGAAATGTACTCCCTGCTCATCGACTCGTACATCAAGGACGCGGCGCAGAAGAACTTCCTGTTCCACGCCATGGAGACTATTCCGTGCGTCGCCAAGAAGGCGGACTGGGCGCTGAAGTGGATCGAAAGGTACGTCGCTACGCCCCGAGCGCGCGCGCTCGTCGCGAAAAGCTGGGTGCCAACTTTCAAACGCACCAAAGTTTGAATCTTTTATTTCGCGCGACTGACCAGATGCTTTTCCAATCTTCGTATTCTCCTTCCCTCGTTCCCAAACACAGCGGCAAGTCCTTCGCCGAGCGACTCATCGCGTTCGCGTGCATCGAGGGTGTTTTCTTCTCCGGGTCGTTCTGCAGCATCTACTGGCTGAAAAAGCGCGGGTTGATGCCCGGGCTGACGTTTTCCAACGAGCTCATCAGCCGCGACGAAGGGCTTCACCGTGATTTCGCGTGCCTGTTGTACAGCTACTTGAACAACAAACCGGACGTCGCCGTGGTGAAGCAGATCGTGATGGAAGCCGTGGAGATTGAAAAAGAGTTCCTGTGCGACGCACTGCCCGTGTCCCTGGTGGGCATGAACAAAGAGCTGATGTCGGACTACATCGAGTTCGTCGCGGATCACTTGCTGTGCCAGCTCGGGCTGGAAAAGGAATACAACACCGCGAACCCGTTCGACTGGATGGAGCTCATCTCGCTTCAAGGTAAAACCAACTTTTTCGAAAAACGCGTAGGCGAGTACCAGAAGTCTGGCGTCATGAACTCCCTCACCGAAGGCGCCAACTCCAAGGCGTTCACCATCGACGCGGATTTCTAAAGTGGTTCAAAAAAACAACTTTGGGGAAAGTTTGGGAAACATTTGGGGAGGAGTTTGGGGTAAAACGTCGAGAGATGATGTTGGGGTTTGGGGTAAAAAGAGTATGGGAACAAAAGCACGGTTGTCACACTAATCAATTGAAAGGACGCGGCGGCGGTTTAGCAGACCGCACCGCGATGTGAGGATTGGGTGGCGAAGAACGGTGTTTGGGATGGGGGATGGGGGCGCGTGTCGAGGGGAGGCGAAAATATTTCGAGTTTCGTGGAATCGAACGCGCCAAAAAAAATGGGACGGATGACCCGCGTCGTCGTCCGCCGGATTGTGGGATACGTTATCGTTTTCGTACACAAAAACGACGTAAACTAGCGACTAGCTTGTCAGCCTTTGAATCATTTTGCTTTACAGTTTTCTTTGAATCGTGCTATAGTACAACCGTACAACCTCGTGTCGGTACCTACTCATCTACCCGGCTCAAAAAAAAACCTGAGACGTCACGGTGAAAGTCTCCTGGCGCCCCGTCCGCTTTGAATTTGCGCCAGGAACCGTTGCCGTCTTATTCGCGGAGAGACGACGCACCGGAACACGACAACGAGTCCTATAACAGCACCTATGACAACAGGCGCGGTCATACCCGACCGGTTCGAGGTTTGAATTTTCTTTCCGTATTTTCTTTTCGAAAACGGTTTGAAACCGCCGGCGACGTACGCGCCGTCTCGCGCCCGCGGTTCCGTCGCGAAAGACGTCTCGAGTCCGAGCGAGTTCCCTCCCAACGAAGACCCAGCACCACCCATAGTCGACCCAGCTCTCGCGGATTCGCTGCGCACACGCCCTGCCGCGGACCTACTTTTCGAGACTCTACCGAGGTCATCGTCATCCCAACCCGAACCGGATTTAGGTTCCGCTCGGTGGGTTCGGATTTCGCCGGTAGCGTCGCCGAGGGCTCCGAGTTCGTCGAAATCGCCATCGTCGTCGTCCACCTCCAAAAGCGCCAAGCGCATGGGCACATCCGGGTGCGCCGCGACCAGGGGCACCAACCCGATCGCCGCGGATACCCAGTCCTTGACGACCTGTTTTTTATGCTCCCCATCCACGGGGTTGAACATCCGGAAGCAATCCAGGTAGTGCGCGTCCGTGTCTCCGTATATTTCCCACGTGAACGCGATTGGGGTTTTTTGTGTAACGTACACGTAATCCGTCGCCGTGCCGTGCGCGAGGTACCCCACGCCCTTCCCCCCCCCCCCACCACGCACCTGTCACCGCATGACTGGGTGTTGATTTTATGTAAAATTTGGCGCATCGCGTCCGCGCCCTCACCGACAGGCTCAACCGGTTTGTGGTCGAACGGCATGAACAGCGCTTCCATTCCCGAATGCACGTTTACCCAGACGTGTGGGTTGAATTCTTCAAGCAGCGCGCGCATCATGAACGCCTCGGGTTCGGAAAACGGGCCTGTGCCAGGGTACTCTTCACTAGGGTCGTAATCCGGGGCTTTCACTCCCCAGTCAACCTCCCAGTTCCGGTTACAATCCACGCCTCGGCCGTTTTTCCGCTCGCAAAAGTCGCCTTTTTCAACCAACTCGCGCCCGTTTACGTTTTCCATGGGGACAATTTTGAAAACCGTCGCCACGAGCGCTTTGACTGTTTGCCCAACGGATCGCGAGGAATCAGGGTGCGCCAGATGCGCAGCGTGTTCCAGGCCCAACGCGAACGCCCGCAACAAATCAACAGCAACCTCCACCGTGATCAACTCCCGGCCGTGCTCGCCGTAGTTGTACAGCACGCGCGTTTTTTCAATCTTTTTTTTTGTGTTGGGTAAATTGTTCGACCGCTCCGCGTTCGAACCACGTGCGTCCCCTACTCGTGCGCCCGCCTCGTTGTGTACGCCTACGCCGCCACCCTCACGCCCAGGAGGACCCTGCTCATCGGCGTCGTCCTCGCTCAAACCACCGAGCTCCACCGTGACCACCACCAGCTCCGAGGAGTACCCCCCCCTCGTTGATTGAACCGTGTCTAACCGCATGGTGTGTGGATTCGCAGACACGATAGCCTTGACCTCGTCGAACACGTCGCCTTTGGTGCGGTAAACGCCTTCATTGAAATCGGGGCGCGCTTTCGTGTTCTGTTTGGTGGTCTTGAGCAACGCACGAACACCTGGGGCACGATCGTCATTGGTGGACACCGAGTTGGTGTGGGTTCGAAACCCATCATCAGAGGCCGCGTCGGATCTGCCGAGTGCCGATCGCGTTTGAAACGAGTCTGTTTGCTCATACGACCCGTGATTACCATCCGCGCCCGCCACCGGAGGCACGCACGCACAACTCACAACCGCGAGTAGCAGAAACGCGACACACACACCGGTGCGCCCCATCGCGCCGGTGGGAAGTGCAAGTGGAGGCGCGTGCCGGGCCAATCCTTAACACCTCTGATTTCGACCACCGAAGGGATTTTCGACCTGACTTCTAACCTGGGAAGCCGAGAGGACGCACAACGACGCGCACACGACACGCAGCCACCGCTGACCAACATGCTCTCTATGCTCATTAAATTAATCTGTGACGCTGCCAAGCGCGCACTTATAATAGTGCGCGCAGTGCTCGCGACCGATACGCAACAGTCCGACGTGCAAGAAGCCATCCGTGGCCTCCCGAACCACCTCGTGGTCTCTCACATTCTTAGATCTGAGCATTTCGACGATCCCGCAGACCTCGCACGGCTCCCAGCGGTGAGCCGCGCGATGCGCAACGCGGTGGCAGAGACGGGACTTCGGTTTGAGGAGCTTGATGAATATCGTGCCGCGGAGCTCAGATGTTTGAACGCGGTGCAGCGCCTGGAACGGGGAGGTCGCCTGTCGTATCAAGAACGCCTTTGTCAGGCAGCGGCGAGGGGTGGATATCTCGAGGAGTTGAAGGTGTTGCGCGCGAACGGCTGCCCGTGGGACGAGCGGACGTGCTCGGGCGCGGCGGAGGTTGGACACCTTGAGGTGCTGCAGTGGGCGCACGCGAACAGATGCCCGTGGAACGAGAACACGTGCGATAGTGCGGCGAAGGGCGGGCACCTCGAGGTGCTGCAGTGGGCGCGCTTGAACGGCTGCTCGTGGAACACACACACGTGCCTGTACGCGGCGAAGGGTGGGCAGCTCGAGGTGCTGCAGTGGTTGCGCGCGAATGGCTGCCCGTGGGACAAAAAGACGTGCTACTGGGCGGCGCAGGGCAGGCACCTAGATATTCTTCAGTGGGCGCGCGCGAACGACTGCCCGTGGGACGAGACAACGTGCATGGGGGCGGCGGAGGGCGGGCACCTCGAGACGCTGCAGTGGGCGCGCGCGAACGGCTGCCCGTGGGACGAGTGGACGGGCGCACAGGCAGCGGAGGGCGGCCACCTCGAGGTACTGCAGTGGGCGCGCGCGAACGGCTGTGAGTGGGACGCAGGGGAAGCGCGCGATGGCGGAGAAGAACGCGCACCGCGAGCTTCTGCAGCGGGCGCTGGCATTCGCTCTGACTGGCGAGAGCTAAAGGTCATCGCGAGTTGGTAAAAACGAGCGCGCGAAGAGTCACTTGGAAAAAACGTGGGACCGGCGCGCGCTCGCGACCCCGGGCGTGGGAGAGACGCGCGGGGACCAGTGCGGGATGTGAAGGTAGGTACGTTAGAGTGCTGTTTAGGGTACCAAGTTCGTAGTAGTGATGCAATGTAGTAGTAGATGAGGAAAGAGAAGGGTCAGGAATCGGCTGTGTTTATTTCAACGCAAAGAATCCTTCACTCGGCTGTAACGCTTTCTCGGAGGCCTCGAAATCGAAACGACGCACAACGACGGGCACACGACACCTTCCGCGTTATCTTCCAACGCGACGTTCGGTATGAAAACTCGCGCGCAAATGAGGAAGTGCGAGCGCCGCGATGCTAGCGCGGCTAACGCGGGCGAGGCCATCCCCGGCCTTCCCAACCACGTCGTCGTCGAGCACATTTTGAGATCTGAGCATTTCGACGACCCCGCAGATCTCGCACGGCTCCCAGCGGTGAGCCGTGCGATGCGCGACACGATGGCAGAGACGGGACTTCGGTTTTAGGAGCTTAGTGACGAAACAGCCGTTAACCTCGGATGTTTGAGCGTGTTGAAGCGCATGCAACGGGGAGGTCGTCTGTCGCGTCAAGAATACCTTTGCGAGGCAGCGGCGAGGTTCGGACAGCTCGAGGTGCTACAGTGGGCACGCGCGAACGGCTGCCCGTGGGCCGAGGGAACGTGCGCGAGGGCGGCGGGGGGCGGGCATCTCGAGGTGCTGCAGTGGTTGCGCGCGAACGGCGCGCCGTGGGACTGTCATACGTGCTCGTTCGCGGCGTGGGGTGGGCACCTTGAGGAACTGCAGTGGTTGCGCGCGAACGGCTGCCCGTGGAACGCAACCACGTGCGCGTATGCGGCGAAGGGCGGGAACCTCGAGGTGCTGCAGTGGGCGCGCGCCAACGGCTTCCCGTGGGACGACATGACGTGCGCGAGGGCGGCGCTGGGCGGACATCTCGAGGTGCTGCAGTGGGCGCGCGCGAACGGCTGCCCAGAGTGGTGAAGAGACTAGAACGAAAACTCCGTTCACCCCGATGACACGCGTACTTTCTTGCTTCATCACAAAAATCAACCCCCAAACAGCCATCGAAAAACCGGCCCGAGCCAGTCCGCGAGCGGGTGCGCCACTATCCAAGCAATTGACGCTTCGAACGCGCGTTTCAGCGGTCCTTCGTAGCAAACCGCGCTCGCGGCGGTGAAAAACACTGAGGCGATCGTGAACACGAGGCCGTACTTCGCGATGCGTTCGTTTAACCTCTGCAGCCGCACCTCCACGCCGGCTTGTAGCAGACCGGTTGTCCTTTCCAGGGCGTCGCTTAGGATCTGCGCGCGTTGCGCTACCGAAAAGATCGTCGAGATCGCCGGGTCCAAACGTTTCTTGACGTACGGAGGCAAAAAACGCACCTCGCCTCCGAGCGGTAACCACTCCGCTTCCTCTAACCTGGTTTCTATGATTTCCTGGTACGCGGTCGCCGTCGCGGCTTCGCTCTTCGACCTTGCCAGCTCCTGCGCCGTGCTCTGCTCCAAATCCGTGATCGTCTCAAGAAAGTCCTGCTGCGCCTTGTACGTCCGGACGTTTTCGCTCTTGAAGGCTTTGAGTGTGCCAGAAAAGGGTCAGTCGCGAGTCTTACTGTATTGGGCGATGTATGGACAAACAGTCATCAGCTCTCGGTAAAACAGGGCACTTGTGCTATATTTGTAAGAGGTGCCAGCACTGGTAAATGTACTAGAGGAAGTACTGCCTTTGAATGAAACTAGTGGACGTCAAAGAGGGGCGGCAGAAAGAGCGTGCCTGGATTTGGGAACTGCGCAAGGCAGTACCTTTCCAACTCCGCTGCAGCCAGTTCCCCGCGTGCGGCGCGGAGGATTTGTTCATGCGCCGGATCGACTGCGCGACGACTTCGTACTTTCCGTTCAGCTTGGCGAGCGTGGGGAACCGCGAGTTCGCACCAGGTAGCCGGGCTAAAATCAGCAGCCGGTACTGCTCGATGGTGAAGTACCGCTGTAGCTGCCGCGCGGCTTGAATCACGGAAGCGCCGCGCGGCGATAACAACATACACGTCATCCCGCCTTGTTCGTCGAGGTGGTAGTTCCCGTAGAACCGCGCGCCTCGCCTGAAATCAGCCGCGACGATTCGGTTACTCTCAACCTGCGTTCCCCAGCTTTGCCACCGCGCCGGGGTGTATTCGTTCGTGTACTGCCTTTGATTCAAACGGTCTTTGTCCAGCGTCTTTTTGCGTTTCTTTTCCTTCTTTTTGCGTTTCGCGGCTTTTTCGTTCGCCGAAGCGTTCGGGTCCCGTACCACGACCCCCGACGCCGATTCAGCCAGTTCATCACGTGTCACACACTCCACGTCACTCACGGTGGCAACACAATTTTCAGTGCCAGTGCCGGTTCGTTCCGCCAGGCTTTCCCACGCCTCGGTTTTCGTTTCGGTGTCGGAATCGTCCACGGAGTCGTCGTCCGTCGCGAAGGACGCCACGCACTCGCCGTCCTCGTCAATCTCTGCGCATCCCCCGCTTTCGATCTCCTCCGCGATCGCCTCCATGGCTTCCATCTGCGCGCTTCCGATTTGCGTGGAAGTGGACGCGCCGCCGTCCGCGACCCGCCGCTCCCACCCAATTGCGTTCGTCACGCGCTGCAGCTCGCTCCACAGCTGAGCGTCGTCCAACGTCTCGTCAAGCGGCGCCGGGTCCACGTCGCGCACGGCGACGTGCGCGCACAGAAACACGCGGCCTGGTACGGAGGTGAGCCACCCTTTCGGTACGAGTTCGTTCCAATCCCGAACGGGCATCGCGAGCGGCGCGTCCGGTTCGCCCGGCCCCGAAAGCGTCAGCGTGTCAAACTCCGAGTACCGCTGTAAACGGCAGTAGTACCCGTTGCCTAACGTCAGGGTGACGTCCGTCCACCCCCGCGCCACGCGTTCCAACACCTCCTCCTGCTCATCCGGGTCAACGGCGTAGTGCTCCAGCAGCTGCTCCAAGCACGCGCGGTCCGATTCCGCTTCGCTGCGCGTCACTTTGCCGCTCGACTCCTTTTCGCTCCGGAGCCACGCGACGTGAAGCACTTCGCCGCCCAGGGGAAGGAATGGCCGCGATTGCGTTTCGTCGCTCAGCGCTTTGCGTAGCCCGAGCCCGCGGTCGATAACAGGTCCGTCTGTTTCTTTTGGTGTTGATGCAGACACAGACGCAGCACCCGCGTCGCTGGTATCCTTCGTGGAAGGTTCCGTCACCCCGACGACTTTCACCGACCTTTTCGGAAACGCATTCAGCGCGTTCGCGAAACGGCGAGTCGTGGCTTTGTACCCGACACGAGGCGCGAGCGCACTTGGGGCGACACATGGGGCGGCGTGTTCGTATTGCTGCTCGTTGTTCACAGTACCGTCACGGTTCACGAAACGCGTCATGACACTTGTTCGGCGTCCGGACGCCACCACCGGCACCGGCCGGCGCGAGTTTCCCCGACACTTCGCGAAGCCTGCGGAAGATGACGCCCGCGATTTGCTCGACGCGAAACCACGGACCGCGGCGGGTGCGCCCACGCTCGTGGCGAGCGAAGCCGTGGTCGCCATATCGACCGCGCCGCACACAACGCGCGCGCGACAGAGGTGGTGACGCCCGGGACCGAAACCGTGCGACGCGGAGTGGCGCGCTGACCACGAGGTCTATCCTACTCTCAAATTCGGCACCATCGGCAACCCGTCGCTCACTGACTGACCGAAATGCTGTGGTTTCAATCTCTTCGGTCAAGATATTTTCATCGCGTTTTTGAGGTGATTTTGAAACCGGCTCCTTCATTTGTTTTTGCTTAGTCATCAGTTCCGAGAACGAAGACGCACCACAACCACGGCGCTACGTACACGAACTGTACCGACCTGCGATGTCCTCCAACGCAGTGTGCGGTGCGGAGACTCGCACGCGTAAGAGAGCGCGGGAGCGTGATACTAACCCGCAGGAGGCCTTCCCCGGCCTGCCGCAAGACGTCGTGGTCACTCACATTCTTAGATTTGTGCCTGACACCGTCGTTCTCGCGCTGCTACGCGCGGTGAATCGCGCGATGCGCGATGCGGCGGAAAGACGGCGGGGAAAGACGGGACTGTCCCTCGTTCGACACACACATTCTTAGATTTGTGCCTGACACCGTCGTTCTCGCGCGGCTACGCGCGGTGAATCGCGCGATGCGCGACGCGGTGGAAAGACGGCGGGGAAAGACGGGACTGTCCCTCGTTCGATCCCGGTTTCGATCCATGGTGTCATCAATCAATTTGTTGGAGGAGATGAATACTGAGGAAGCCGCGGAGCTCGGGTACTTAGATACGCTTCAACACCTTCTCCAGAAAGGTCGCCTGAACAAGGCAATCGTGTGCCGGTTGGTGGCAAAGGGCGGTCACCTCGAGGTGCTTCAGTGGGCGCGCGCGAACGGCTGTCCGTGGGACAAGAACACGTGCGCGCTGGCGGCGGCTCTTGGGCACCTCAAGGTGCTGCAGTGGGCGCGCGAGAACGAATGCCCGTGGGCCGAGGAGACGTGCTCTAGCGCGGCTTTTAATGGGCACCTTGAGGTGCTGCAGTGGGCGCGCGCAAACGGGTGCCCGTGGGACGCAAAAACGTGCAAGTACGCGGCAGAGTACGGGCACCTCGAGGTGCTTCAGTGGGCGCACGCGAACGGCTGCCCATGGGACGCAAAAACGTGCTACTGGGCAGCGTGCAGCGGGGAACTCGAGTTGCTGCAGTGGGCGCACGCAAAAGACTGCCCGTGGGACGCAAAAACGTGCTACAGGGCGGCGAAGCACTGGCACCTCGATATTCTGCAGTGGGCGCGCGCGAACGATTGCCTGTGGGACGAGGAAACTTGCGCGGGTGCGGCTTACGGCGGGCACCTTGAGGTGCTGCAGTGGGCGCGCGCGAACGGGTGTCCGTAGAACAAGGCGACGTGCGAGGCCGCGGCGCAGCGCGGTCACCTCCAGATACTTTGGTGGGCGCGCGCGAACGGCTGCCCGTGGGACGAGGCGACGTGCGAGTCCGCGGCGGGTGACGGGCACCTCGAGATTCTGCAGTGGGCGCGCGCGAACGGCTGCCCATGGGACGAGGAGACGTGCTCGTCTACGGCGGGTGGCGGGCACCTCGAGGTGGTTCAGTGGGCGCGCGCAAACGGCTGCCCGTGGAACAGGATTACGTGCTCGTGGGCGGCGGAGGGCAGGCACCTCGAGGTGCTGCAGTGGGCGCGCGCGAACGAATGCCGGTGGGACGTGGACACGTGCCGTGGTGCGGCGTTTGGCGGGCACCTCGAGGTGCTGCGGTGGGCACGCGCGAACGGCTGCCCGTGGAACTGGTTTAAGTGCATGTCGGCGGCGAATGACAAACTGGATGTGTACACCTGGTTGCAAGATAACAAACCCCCGGTACCGTGAGATAAAAATAGAATAGCGAGACGCCGCAGAAGTTTTCTCCAAAACTTTCTTCTTCTCGTCGCGTCAGTCGTAGCTTTTTGGGGAGAACTTCCACTCGCTCTCCGCGCGTACACACGTCGCCGCGCCCGCCCTCACCGTCGGGTTCGATGGCCTCGTCCGAGTCTTCACCGAGCCTATCGGCATCGCCCGATGACGTCCTGGAGGTCATATTCTCAAAGCTTGCCCGACGTCGTAACTATGCTGCGTGTGTTTTCTGGTACCCCGCGCTTCAAGCCCCTCGCGGCGTGGCTCATGCAGTCGTCTCTGAGGCACCACCTCGACGAGGCCCTCAAAAACTTCGACAGGCGTCATCACGTGTACGACTTCACCATCGACGACCTGTTCCCCGAAGAGGACGTACTCGATGGCACTCGCTTGGCACTCGCTCGCGGTTCAGGCTGCGCTGGGCCGTGTGTTCGAGGGAGATCATCCTGGCCCCCTTGACGTCGACATCTTCTGCACCTGGAAAGCGGCACCCTTCGTACGACAGCGACTGGTCGAATGATGCAAGTTGATTTGCTCTGGCGTTGAAGATAACTACCCGGGTTTTGGGCTTGACCTCCTTGGACGAGCCTCCGACCTCGTCGAACCGGAAGGCTCGGCCAAGAGCAACATAAGCCACGTAGAAAGCTACAGCCCGCAACCCCCGTGATGCGACTATTCAAGAGATGACTGTACTCATGAATGCCATCAGCGACGAGTCATGGGCGGGCGTTGGTCTCGAGCCGCAGAGATTTCCCATCGAGCAACCGGGTACGTCGACGGGAGAATTCGACGAAGAAATCTCGGCCGCCTATCGATTTGTCGTCAAGCTCATCGATCGCATGCAGAGATATCACGAGCGTGGCGTAGATATTATCGATCCGCCGGTAGGCGCGCTCCACTGGAAGCTGGATTGGGGGGTTAGCCCATACCCCTGGTAGTGCATGCTTTCTAACGCGCACGACAGAAACGCGTTTGAGCGACGTTTGCGTTTCCTCGTTTTTGAAAAGACAGTGATTTTTCAACCCAAAGCGCGTTTCATCACCTCCTGACCTGCCTATTTTCCAACGCTTTCTTCGTCTCCGCGGCCGCCACGCGGGCCACCTCCACGCTCGTTGCTTCCCCAAAACTGGCTCTATGCGCCGCCCCTGGTGCTGGTACGCGGTGTAGTTCCCTCCTTGGCGTTTGCTTTGCCCGAAACCGTGTTGCACACGAAAACGAAAATAATCTTTTGGAAAACAAACGTCCCGCTCCTCCTGACTCACCACTCGCCCCACAACGACCCGCGGTCGCGCATGGCAACGCGCGTCAGCGTCCTGTCTGTTCGCGCGAGCGCTTGTCGTTTCGGGGTTCGGACCAGGAAATACCACACCGCAATCTTCGCGTCTAAACCTCGTCTCCGCGGTGCTCTTTCGTGCTCTTTGCTTTTGATGAGCAACGCGATGTCGGGTTCCGCGTCTCAGGCAATAGAGGTGGACGTGGTGGTCGTGGGGGCTGGGATCAGCGGTTTAACCGCCGCGTCCAAACTGCACGCCGCGGGTTTTTCCGTGCGTGTCCTGGAAGCCCGTGAACGTGTGGGGGGCCGGTGCTTCTCCACTCCCGAGGGCGCTGACCTCGGCGGGTCCTGGGCTTGGCTTCCCGATGAAAGCCACGTCTCGAACCTCGCGACGGATTTAGGTTTGGTTTGGGTACCCATGCGTCTGGACGGCGGCGTCCGTTTGCCCGGCGGGAAACGCCAATCCGGAGGGGGCGAGTACCTCGCGCCGTGCGGCCCAGGCGCAGTGCGCATGGACGGGGGATACGCCGCGCTCGCGGAGGCTTTGGCGAAAACGCTCCCCGAGGGTTCCATAAAAACAAACGTGGACGTGCGCTCCATTAAAAAAAGTACAAACGGCGTCGAGGTCGTGTCTTCGGATTTGACGCTCTCCGTGCGCCGAGTGGTGGTGGCGATCCCCCCCCGAGTCCTCGCCGCGCGCGTGCACTTCGAACCAGGCCTGCCTCCAGAACAACTCGCGCAAATGCGAGGCACGGCGACGTGGGCGGGGGATTGGTGCAAAGTCGTGGCGAGTTTTAAGAGTAACTTTTGGCGGAAAAACGGCGACGCCGGCGTGGCCAAGTTCGGCGGGAACTCGCTACTCGCGGTGACCTGGGAAGCGGCTGACCCTGACGACCTCGGCGAGAAAGGCGCGTGCCTCGCGGGGGTAAACTTCGGGGAAGGGGCTTGTGCGCGGCTTGCCAAGTTTGGAGAACACGCGGACACAAAAACGGGAAAGTCAAACCAAGCGCTCACCGAAGCGGTGACGAAAGAACTTTCAGGCGTGTTCGGCGAAGACGTGATTCGCGACCAAATTTTGGCGGTGTACCACACGGCGTGGACGGGGGAAAAATACACGTGGCACGAGGGCGACGGCGGTGCGTTGGGAAGGGGCGACGACCCGCGGCGTTTGTATGGCCACCCCAACCTGAAAAAACCAACAAACTGGGGCGTGCACTTCGCGGGAACCGAAACCGAACCGAAGAGCGGACACGTGGACGGCGCGGTGGCGGCGGGGGAGCGGGTGTTTCTGGAAATCAAGCAAGCGCTAGGGGCACCAGGGGGCGGGAAAGCAGACCTGTAAACGTAAGATGAGATGTATTTATTTATCCAAGTCTCTTTGTTGGAACCTCTCCTTCCGCACCCCGCGCTTTATTCACTGGGGGGCGCTTCGATTCCCGCCGCGGCGAGCGCCTGTTCCAACGCCACCACGCGCGCCTCCGCCTTGACGGCTCTTTGTTTGAATTCAAACTTCGCCAGGATGTTCTCCCGGAGCGACTGTTTCAGGGTTGCTAAATCACAATCCGCTGTGCTTTCTTCCGTCTTGTCTGTCGTCCCTTTCGCCGCCGCTTCGAACGCGCCGCGGCTCACGCCAGTCGCGTCCACCAACCGGTCGATGATGTTCGCCTGCTGCGGCGTCGCCGTCGAGCCGGGGGGAAGCCGCGTGAAACCACCGGAGGTGGTGGAGGTGTTTGCGGAAGTGTTCACACCAGCCGTTGCCTTCTCCTCCTTCGCCGCCAGCTCCACAGCGTCTTCCTCGGAAATAACCCGGAGCTCTTCCCTCGCCGCACGCGCGAGGGCTTCGTGGGCGAGCGGGCCGGGCGCGCCGGCGGGCACGACGCGCGCTGCGCGTTCGCGGAGCGACAGCTCCATCGTTCGAATCTCGGGCCAAGGCGTGTCCCCTGCAATCCACTGTGTCACGAGCTCCGCGGTGACACCAGGGGAGTCGAAATACACGACGTCGCCGGTGGAGAGGCGGAGCATGCGCCACCGGTGCGCGTTCGTTTGGTTCGTTTCGTCATCGTCGACGTGTGTTGCGATTCGTCGCGAAAACCGAGGCGCCCCGAGAGGAGGCAAGGGAACCATTTCCGCCGCTCTTTTTAAAGTCGCCGCGGCGACAAAGGCTTCCCTCGCGCGTCGCTTCGCGAGCGCCGTCGCGAGCGCGGCGTCGTGCCCCGCCCCGAACCTGTGTAAACGCAGATCCCGCGTCGATTCCATCAACGCCGATTGTTCGGGGTCCATTTCGACGTCCGAATCGCTTGAAGCGTCGCTGCGGTTTCCGTCGCCGTTTCCGCGCGTTTTCAACATCGTCCCCGCGCTCCAAGAAGCAACAGGCTTGACGGCATCACACGCATCAGCGTCATCACTACCCTCACCCGAACCCCCATCCACCCTACCCACAGGAACCTCACCTCCATCCATCCTACCCACGGGAACGGGCGTCCCCGTTCCCTTTACTTCCCACGCGCCTTTTGTGAAGTCGAAGTCGTACCTCACCTGCGCCGCCGCGGACGCGACAGCGCACGCCACCCTGGTCGGCGCCGCTCCGTTTCTCAATTCCAACTCGAAAGCGTCTGCGCATCGGGGCGCGGTTTTGCCATCCTTCCCGGACATGGCCCTGGGTGGCAGTCGTGGCTGGATGCTCATGCGCGAGTGAACCATGGCGCCGCCCACGGGTGTGTACGCGCCGCCGCCCGACGCGCGAGCCGTAGCGTTGGCGCCGCCGTAAAGCTCGCCAGGGTCCTCCACCGCCGCGGAGGTTAGCCGGACGCTTCCCGCGGTCGCGGGTTTTATCGGGTCCCGCTGGCCGGGACCCGTGAATCGGTTGCGACACGTGTTCGTCGTGTCTGCGTCGTCGCGTGGGATGCTGCCGGCGCTGCCGTGGTCCGCGCCCATTGGGTCCGCCAACACCGGGGCAACATCACATCCCGCGCCATCCGCGAACCAGCTGGTTTTCTGCCACCAGCTGCCGCCGCTGTTCGGGGGCGTGGTCGGCGCGTGGGTGGAGCACGACGCGCGTTCCACGCCCGCGCCAGCGCCCCACCGGCGACGACGGATGTTCTCGGGGTCGTCGCGGCTGGCCACCGCGGTCGCGGCAACGGACGGGACGTACGCGGGAAGGGACTCTACCGCGGCCATTCCTTTAGCTGGACCTTGCAGGAACGCGGAAAGCGCGGCGGAGTGCACCGCGGCCGGGTCGTCAGGACGGTGCGTCGCGGCCGTCATCGCGGGGAAGGCTTGCCAAACGGCGCGCTCGCGGGTTTGGGAACCTACGGTGAAGCAAGGCAACGCGAGGCAACGCGCGGCTTGGTGTGAGGCGCTGCTCCACGAGATGTCGTAGTACGAAACGTTTTCGCTGGGGAGTGACGACGTGGCTTCTCGAGAAGCCAGCACGAGAAAAAAACGGTTTTCAAGACCCCCCCTCGGATCGGTGACGCCTCTCTCTAGTCTCTGTACAAGTCTGTTTCTAAAGTCGTACGTTTCTTTTCCTTTCTTCCCGAACCGCGCCCTTCACGCCGCCCTCGCTAGCTGGTGTTCCTTGTCCGTCAGCGGCACGTACACCACGCCCATGAGTTCGTGTCTGGTGATGCTTTTCCCATCTGTTGATTTGTCCGCCGCCACGAGCTGCTGGTGTTCGCCTTCGTTGCCCACCGGACACACCAGGCGTCCGCCAGGCGCGAGCTGTTCCAGGAGCGCCTCCGGTAACGTCGGGGACGCGGCGCCGACGTGAATGGCGTGGAAGGGACCTCGGTTTTCCGGGTCACCTAGGCGGCCGTCCCCGACGACCATGACTATTTTGTTAGCGTCCAGAAGCGCGCCTCTTCCGTCGGCGCGAATGTTGTTTATCGACGTTTGCACGAGTTGCGGAATGTGCTCGACCCCGACGACCAACCCGTCCGGCCCGGTGAACTCGGCGAACAAAGCGGTGAGGTACCCGGTACCGCTGCCTACGTCTAGGATACGCGCGCCCGGTTTCAGCCACGGTTTCAGTATTTCAAGGCAGTGCGCGTGCATGTGCGGCGCGGAGATTGTCGCGCCGTGCCCGATTGGCTGAGGACAATCTTGGAAAGGATCTCCTGTACCGGGACCATGTACCACGTAACAAGACCGGTCCACCGACTTCATCGCAGCCGCGACGTCCGCGTGTTCGATAACGCCGTTGTCCCAGAGGTTCGCAACGAGCTCGTCGTTCGTGTGGCCGCTGCTGCGCCACGCCATGACGTGGAAAGTCGGGTGACCACGATTTCTGGAGAGTCTGCGAGCGGGGGAGAAATTAGGGTGACCACGAATCAAAGCGAGACCGCGCAAGGCACGGAGAGACCCGGTCGTTTCGTTGACAGCTCGGCGACGAACGGACGACGCCAGGTATTGCGGAAACGCGGACACCAGGAGCATGCAGGCATGCGCGCGCCGCCGCGGAGTGACGCTCGTCAGGTACGAGAAATCTAACAACTGTGTTTTCGCCCAAAAAATCATAAAAAAATTAACAAGTCGCTTGTGCAAGACCAGCGCGAGGCCACAATGCGGACACTCGGCGCGGTGCCAAGCCTGCAGAAACTTCCCCAACGTCATCGTTCGTTTTGCGGACACAAATCGAACGCCCACTCGTTGTCCACGCGCGCGATGGCGTCGAGTGCGTCGCTGCGTGGTACGTTAACCGTGTACAAACAAGACCCATCGTTGGTCATGTTCACCAGCGGTCCGTTTGAGGCGTGCGGTACCGTGGTTTTCGTGGGCGGCCTTACGGATGGCCCGCTTGGGTTGCGGTACATCCCCGCCCTGGCGCACGCGCTGGCCACGGCTAACCCGCCGTGGAGGTTGTGCCAGCCCACGCTTTCAAGCTCGTACCTCGGGTTCGGGGTTTCGGATTTGGCGAAGGACGTGCAGGAGCTGGATGAGGTATTAGAAAAGATACTGGCGGACGCGACGGACGAACGGCACGCCGTGTGTTTACTAGGCCACAGCACGGGCTGTCAGGACATCGTGGCGTACTTGAAAACAGGCAAGCACGTGACACGAATCAAGCGCGCGGTTCTGCAAGCCCCGGTCAGCGACCGCGAGGCCATGTCCGCCGAGCACGGAGACGAGGTGATCGCCGGCGCGAGGGCGATGGCGGATGGCATGTGCGCGGCGGGCGCTCGCGACGCGCTGATGCCCCGAACGACACCAGGTGTGTTCGGCACGCCCATCACCGCCCATCGGTACGCGTCCTTGGCCGGATTTGGCACCGCGGACGACATGTTCTCCAGCGACCTGACTCATCTGGAGCTGGAGGAAAAACTGGGCCACTTGAAACACAAAAGCTCGCCTCCCGTGTTGTGGGTGTTTTCTGCGGACGACGAGTACGTCCCGGATGACGTCAAGGAGAAGTACGAGGAATTCGTGAGCTGGATCGTGGACGTGACGCGCGGCGATGGGGATGGAGATGTAGAAGTCACGGACGGCACGGGAGATACGAAACAGCCGTATGGGTGTCGGTCGACGTTCATAAGCATCGCGTTCGCGAATCACGCGCTGGACGGGTACGGGCCTTTGGCGAAAACGACGCAGCCGGAGGGGGCGGATCCGGGGGGAAAATTCGCGGAACAGTTCGCGAGCGAGGTGATCGATTTCATCAACACCTGAGTCGACTGCTGAAGGGCGAGTACTCCAAGAGAAGTCACCTGGGAAGCGGGCGAGTACAGGAGCGCCGTTTAGGTCAAGGAATAAACAAAGTGTGGTGCGCGGTGCTGTTAGCCGTCGTGCAGGCGGGTTGTGGTGAATTTATTAGCCACGCAAAATTCACATTTCACCTGCACGCCTTCTCGCCTGGCTGTCCGTCCTTTCGTTGCCCTTTTCGTAACGTCCGAGACTCACCGCCACAACTGTGAGCGCAGGACACCCTCGCGATGCCCCCCAAACCCGAGCGTAGCTCCGATACTCCCGCGCGCGGTCATATCGCAACTGCCACGGATCATGCCGACGCGCAAGCAAGCATCTCGAACTCCGCCTTCGGGCGAGCTCCATCCTATTCACCCGAAGATCTCGCGGGTTTCCGAGACTTTGCTAAAGTGATGCGCGACGCGATCGGGGAGAAGGGTTCGTTCAACGAGCTTTCGCCTAAAGAAGCCGCCAAGCGCGGATGCTTAGGCACGCTGCATAGTTTGCATCGGCGCGGTCGTGTGACGTTTGACAAAAACTTGTGTATCGCCGCGGCGGGCGGCGGGCAGCTCAAGGTGCTGAAGTAGTGCGAGCGCTGACCAAATCGGGCGCGGACGTCAACAAGGCGACAGATGACGGTGCGACGCCGCTATACATCGCCGCTCAACAGGGCCACGAGACGGTGGTGCGGGCGCTGATCCAGGCGAGAGCGGACGTCAACAAGGGAACGGATAACGGCGCGACGGCGCTGTTCGTCGCCGCTCAAATGGGCCACGAGGCGGTAGTGCGGGTGCTGATACAGGCGGGCGCGGACGTCAACAGGGCAAGGGATGACGGCGCGACGCCGCTGTTCATCGCCGCTCAGAACGGTCACGAGGCGGTAGTGCGGGTGCTGATCGAGACGGGCGTGGACGTCAACAAGGCGACGAATGATGACGGCGTAACGCCGCTGTATATCGCCGCTGAAGAGGGACACGATTCGGTGGTGCGGGCGCTGATAGAAGCAAGCGCGGACGTCAACATGGCGGCGACGGATGACGGCGTGTCGCCGCTGTGCATCGCCGCTCACAAGGGCCACGAGACGGTGGTGCGGGCGCTGATCGAGACGGGCGCAGACGTCAACAAGGCAAAGGATAACGGCGTGACGCCGCTGTCCGTATCAATGATACCCGTTTATAACGTAGATCAAGGGGGGCACGCGGCGATTGTTCAGATTCTCAGAGATGCAGGCGCGGTGTGACGACGGAAACCCTGGCGTGAAGGAGAAACCAAGGGTATTCAATTGGGCGAAGCGTTTTCTAAGGGCGAACGTACTGAAATATTTGTATTCCCCAAAAGAACGCCTCCTCTCTCTCGAACACCCCCGTGTATCCCCCTTCCCCGATTTTCCCATTTCCCTCCCCACCCCAAAGTTCGTGAGATCAAAGGGACCCCCAAAGTTCACGCCCTTGGCACCTTAAAATCCCTAAACCCCCGCCACTCCGTACAGCTCGCGCAGGTTGATCCAGCGGTACGCCGACTTGTCGAGCGTTTCGTCGACGGCGGCGACGGCGAGCCGCAGCGCCTCGGCGGTTGCGGGCGGCACCCGCTGGCGCGCCGCGTCCCGTTCCTTCTCCGGCATTCTGGCCAGCGCGTCCGGAACAGAGAGCAGCCTTCGGAAGTGCACCAGCTGCGTGTAGAGTGTGGCTTCGGAGGTCACTTTGGACATCACGCCCTGCAGCTTGGGGTCCCCAGGGAGCGTCCCAGGTTCGCAGGTACCGCCCGTCTGCTCCCCCGCCACGCGCAGCGAAACGTTCCTGGTCTCCGCGGGCACCAGCTCGTCGTCCGAGCGGAGGGAAGACGCGTAGTACTCCATCGTCGCAGTGCGCACGGCGAGCCGGACCTGGTTCGCAAGCGCGTGCCCGGAAAGAGGACGCGCGAGCTGAGTGGAGGTCGGCGCCTTCGTATGTGCATTTAGTCTGCAGGTTGCGTCGACGTCGGCGCCGGCGTTTTCCTTTGCCGCGTCATCCGGCGTTCGCGCCACCGCCGGCGGCGCCAGCGCGGCGTTCCCGTCCACGGTGCCTTTCAAAATGGCGGCCACGCCTTTGAAGTCAAAGCTTCCCTGCTTGGTTTTCAGCTTCAGCGGGAAACACGCCCGGAATCGCTCTTCGTCGTCAAGCGCGGACCCGGCGTTGAGGAAGTCGTCCTCGTCCCCACCGGACGATTGTTGCGCCACCTGGTGGTGGAACTTCGTGGGGTCCAGACCTAAGCAATCCGCGATCCTCGCGGCGTCCGTGCCTTCAATGGGTTGGCACAACCGGCTCACCACCGGGTGCACCTGCTGCGTGAGGTAGTAGTGCAGATCGAGCTTCAACCCGGATCCTTCCTTGGTGACCTCATCGGGGTGGTACGCGCGGTCCGCCAACCCCTTGCCGCCCGACGTGCCGCACTTCCCAGCCGCGATGTCCTCGCCGCTCGCGTCTGTTTTCACCGCGATGACGTACGGCACCGTCTCGCCCTGGTTCGTGCCTTCGTGCTTCCCCGCCGCCCTCAGCCTCAGCGCCACTTGTACGTGCGCCTGCGAGGACGCGTCCGGGTAGTCCTCTGGCCGTTTGGTGAGCTGCTTCGTGATCACGAACTGGTCCATCGTCACCGCGCCGTCGATCAAATCGGTACGGCACTTTCGCAAACTCTCGTGAATGTCCTCCACCACGTCCTCCGCCGGCCTTCCTGACAAGATCAAATCAAGCGCCCTTGTACGAAAAAGCCGCGAGTGTCAGTCTCTCGTAATAAGTATGAGTAAACAATCAGGGGCAATAACCGTCCCTCCTGGTACGAGTATGGGCAATCGCGAAGGCGGAACGTGTTGGGTGGGAAATACGTACCTGTTCCCCTGCGCTTTCGCGATTAAACTCCAGTCCCGTCTCACGATGTCAAGACCTTTCTGTTCCATCACCGTGGTGATCAACCCGTCCACGCCGTGCTCCACCTTCAGCGCGGCGTACTTTTTCTTTTTCAAAAGCAACATGCTTTTGTACACGCCGTCGATTTCAATCTCAAGTAGCCGGTAGCGCTTGTTCACTTCCTTCTTCACCGCCAAGCCGATTTGCATCACTTCCTGCAGGTTGTTTGAATTGGTGTTGATCATGATGGAATCGGTATCGCCGTACACCACGTCCAGCCCCAGCGTGCCTTGCGCCAAATCAACGGTCGACTGCAGAATCTCCCGGCCCTGTAACGTGGTTAACTCAGCAAGGGGCTTGGCGTAGAACCGGGACGCGGCGAAACCAAGGCAGCCGTACATGGAGTTCGCGGTTAGTTTAAACGCGAGCTGCCGGATATCGAGCTGTTCCCGAACCTGCACGTTGCGCTCTGACTTCAGCAGGTTCTTCACGTCACGTCGGCGCTGCACGAGCTTCCGAATGACTTGCGGAAGCACCGCGGCGTTCGGCCCGCCCGGCCCGCCCGCGGGGGGCTCGGGGAGCTGCACCGGCGGCGGCGGCGCGTCCGCTTCCGCCGGGTCGCGCCGCGCGCGGTTCACCGTGGTGAAGCAGATGTCGTACTCCTGGATGATTGACGGGTACAGGGAGTTGAAATCGAGCATCAGGACGTACTTGTCGTACAGACCTTTCTTGGGTTCCAGCACCAAACCACCGGCGAAGGAAGGGCCGCCCTTCTTCTTGCCCGCCTTGATGTCGCCGCCGGGGCCGTCCGGGTCCTCGTCGGCGGCGCCGCCGCCGCGCCCGTGCTTGCGCTCCTTTGCCGAGAGTTTGTCCGGGAGCAGGTACTTCCTGGCGTGGAACTCGTGTAACAACAGGTGCTCCACCCTCGCCGCCCTGGTGTGCTGTAACGTCTTTGACCACGTGATGCCCGCAATGTTGGAGAGCTGCCGCGACAGGGGAATCACGGACAGGTGGAACAGCAGGCCGAGGCTCAACCAGGCGTCGTGCTCGGTGGCTTTCGTTAAACTCAACAAGTTCGCGGAGGTTGCGAACTTGGACGGGATCTCCGCGGACGGGATCTCGTGTCTTGTCATCTTGAGCTGGTTCTGCGCCAAGGCGGTTAGGGTGTAGCTCACTTCCTTGATGAACTCCCTGGAGGCCAAGTAGGTATCTGCGATTGTAAAAGAAAAGTGTCAGTCTTGTATGGGAAAACAGGGAGGCAGGGATTTGGGAAAGGCCCAATACGTACCTGCCAGCAAACGCCCGGCGACGCACGACATAGCGCCGATTGAGGCTCCGCCGCCGAACCCGGCGCCGCCGCCCCCGGCGAGGTTGGGGAACTTGGTCCGCTTTAGCCGGCCGATGCGGCTCCAGTGCGGAACCTTGTTCGCCTGCAGCCGGTGCAGCAGCACGTCTAAATCAAACCCAGCGATGTTGTGCCCAACAATGACGTCGGCGTCGAGTTGCTGCAGCCGCGCTAATAGGAACGACAACAAACCGCGCTCGGAGGTTTGCGAGGACAACACCACGCTCCCGCTGCGCCTCGCCGCGGGGTTGTGTTTGTTCTCGTGGGTCACGAGCTGGTCCCACCCAGGGGGCATGCTGACGCCGTCCAGACGCCTGACACAGGAAAAGTGACGCACGCGGTTCACGTCCTGAAGCGTCGCCGCCGTCGTCGCGGCGTCCGCCCTTACGTCCCGCACGTACACCACTGACGCGCTCGCGATTTCGTTGACGTTCTGCCTGTGGTTCACCACCGTTTTCAGGTTCAGCGCTGCTACGGTGAGCTTGGGGGGGTCCCTGTTCGGCGCACCAGCTCTCGGCTGCCGCACGCTCTTGTGCGCGCCCACAAGGTTCACCTCGAGTTTGCACCAACTCGCTTGCTGCGTTTGGGGCACGGAGACGGCGCCCTTCAGCGCGAGCCACGACGGACCCATCACGCGCGACTTGATCATCAAGTGCTCCAGCATACCCGTCTGCGTGCCTAGCACGCACACGAAGTGGTTCCCTTTCAAGTCCGCGGGAAGAGGGGTGTTTAGGGCGGGGTACCGAACCTTCACCACGTACTGCGCGCCCCGGGGGATGTCGTCGCGTTCGAAGCAGTACGAGCGCTTCACAGGCTTCATGGAGAACTGCTCGATTCCTCGGGCGAGAAGCATGTCTCGAATTTCGCCCTTCACGTCACCGGCGCGGCCTTGCAGACAACGCAACAGCGCGCCCTTGGCCTTCTTCGCCGTGGTCGCGAGCTCGAGGTCGTCCTTGTTGGTTTCGGCGGCGCGAGCGTGTTTCAGCGCCGCGTCTTCCAGTTCCGAGATTTCGTTCTCCGGGTCGGCGAACACCTCGGGGTTCGGCACGACGAACATGCACCGCTGCATGTTGCTCACCACGGCGCACGCGGAGACGGTTTCGCCGTCGGTGTTGGATGCGGCAACGGGGACTCGGCCGAACAGAAACACCTTTCCGGGGGAGTTGATGTCCTCGTGCGCGTCCAGGAGGTAAAAGGGAAGGGAGTCGTCCACGTCAAGGGGAAGCGACCCGTCCGCGATCGTGGCGGGCGCCACGTCTTCCGTGACATCGCCTTCGTCGTCGTTGGTCATCATCGCGGCGTACGCATCACTCGCGGAAGGCGCGGCGGCGAGCTTGGTGCCAGCGGCGACGCCGGCGGCAGTCACAACGCGCGCTGGCGCCGCGGAAACGTCGACCGGTTCCGTGGTGGGCTTGAGGATCCCGGGAGGCGAGGACTTCTTCGCGGCGGCGGCGGCGGCGCCGGGGGAGGGAGGCTCGTCGTCCTCGTCCATGGCGTCGTTGTCCATGTGGGGCAACGGCGCGTCGTCGTCGCCCCGTTGAGACGAGGGCGGCGACAGGGGGGGGGGGATGAAATAATCGTCGTCCGCAGTCTTCTTGACGTGTTCGACGTTTTCAGGCCAGGTCACGCCCTTCGCCACGCTCGTGGGCGCTGCCCTCGGCGCAACCGGCGTCGTTGCCGCGGGCTTCATCACCGTCACCAGCGTCGCCGCGACGGAAGGAGGCGGCTGCGACGGCGCGCTGCGGCGGAACTGGTTCACCGGGGGCGCTCGCGGCACAGCGCGGAACGAACTCGGCGGCGCGGCGGGCACGTCGGTGGCGCCGACGCCGGCGAGGATATCCTCCAGCAGCGAGTCGGCGTCCACGGCGGTTGGTAACGGCGCGCCGCCGTCCACCGTTTTCCGCTTCACCCCCCCCGCCCCAGCCGCGGCGTTCTTGGCGAACATGTTCGCCAGCCGCTGGCGGTCTTTCTTGTCTTCTTTCGTGGGCTTGGCCTTTTTGGGGTCGGGGGATTTGCCGCCCTTTTTGCGTTTCTTCCCATCGCCGGCGGCCGCGTCCGCGTCGTCCTCCTCGTCGCTCGCCCCCGCCTGCGCGGTGGTCCAGTCGTCCTCCTCGCCGAGGTCGACGTACCTGTGTAACGATGAAAGGGTGAGATCAGGGGGAGGTTGGATGGATGGGGGTCAGTGGTGGGTAAAAATCGCGTTAAAAGTGCGTTTCATCGGGGTCGGGAGGTCGCGCGCGCGCTCGTCGATTTCAAATCGTGACTCCTGTTGGCACACCAAAAACTCCCGCGTAGAACTCTTAAGATCGGTTGAGATTTGAAACCCATCGCGAGGTTGGGTCCGGGTCGCGCACGCACTCGTCACCCTCTTCCCCCACCACGAACCCGCCGTACTTCTTCCTGCGTTCGTTGGCGAACTTGGCGTACTCCTCTTCGGTCATCTGTGGTGGCGAGAGGGGTCGGGGGGAGCGTGGGAGGTCAGTTGTGGTGTCCGCGGGTCGCGCGGATGTTTTGGTTTTCGGGGGTGCCAAGAAAGATTTGCGTAGCCACGGATGGGTCTGGTCTTCTCGCGCGTTTCGCGAACACGAGCGGTGCGGGTGGTGATTCAGCGCGAATGTACACGTATGCGTATGCATCGACCGGCCAGACAACGAGAGCCGCGTGTTTTGGGTGCGTACCGAGGTGTACACGTCGTTGTCCTCCAAATCCTCCACCGTGTCCATGCGCTTCAGTCCTTTTTCGCGGAGGTTCTTAAGCGCCAGGCCCGCGGCCTCGGCTTTGGCCGCCTTATTGGCGCCGCGGCGCGAGGGTCTGTCCATGACAAAAAAACACCACTCCTCACAGGTTCGTCGTGCCTATCGCGTTCGGTGCGTCAGCGTGCGCACACACACGACCGAGACTATGGCGGGTCGAGATGGCTCTTCCGATATTTATTTTGAAATTTTTCAAAGAGGTTGGCAGTCCGAAATCGCAGGTTAACTTTTATGGGCTCGCTGACGTCGGCACGTCGCCCCGACACAGTTCACCGCGCCGATGGCGTCCACGTCGTGCCCGAGCGTCCCTTTGTGCGTCGCCTCCGCGCGCGTACGCCATGGCGGACGCGGGCTTCCCGCGTTCTGTGCGTCCCGCGTCCCGTCCCGCCACACCAAACGAACCACGCGCTTGGTGCCCCGCGCGGCGTCCGTGGAAAACACCGACCTCGATTCCGACTGGGTCAAGTCCAATGAAGACCAGGTGCGCGTCTCCCCCCTGGTGGTGGGGGGCGTTTCCGTGGCGACGCTTTTGCTGAACCGCATTCTGTCCGGGGTGGCACCCGTAGCAGACGCGTCCAGCGCGCAGAGCAGGGCGGACGTGCTTTGTTTGGGGATGGCGGGATGCTTGGTGTTGACGGGTCTGCAGTGGCTCGCGGTGAAACAGAAACCGCCCACGAAAGTGGTGCTGGAGGGGGTGTCGCTGCCGGGCGCCGGGTACGTGTCCCACTCGTTACCGGAAAGCACCAAGAAAGAACTGAGATGGGTGTGGGACGCGCTACGCAGCGCGACTATGTGTAAGTCCTTACTCGTGGTGTACCGTGGAAAGCGCGTGGCGCAGTTCGGGACGGTGCCGTTCGCGATGGCGGGGGGGAAACGGGGGAGCGGCGACGACGCGATGGCCGCGATGGCGAATTCGGATGATTCGCAAATACCCCTCGGGCCCATCACAGACCGGTGTATACAAACGGGCAGCGGTAACTACCTCGCCAACTTGATTCTGTTCCCCGGGCGAGTGGAGTTTGAAAACTATTTACCGAGAAACACGATGGCCGTCGTGGTAATGCCGGTGGGCAACGAAGGCGTGCTCGTCGCGGGGAGCGACACGCAACGAGGGTTCACGCCGGCGGACCAAGCCTGGCTCAGCGTGCTCGCGGAGAAACTAGACGCGAGCCTGTCGGGGGAGGAAAGGGCGTAGTATTAATAAAGGTTTAGGGGGTCTATCGGATAGTAGCTAGTAATGATAGTAATGATAGCAGCTAGTAATCGTTTCTCGTCGTTCTGTAATACTACCTCTCATCGTGCTCAAGAAATGATACTACCTCGAGAGCATTAAGAGTAAAAAGTGACTTGTTTTGGAAGCCCACGAAATTCCACATCTCTCGTCGCCATCATGCACAACGTCGCGCTCATGGCGTCCCACCCGCCGTTGTCGGGGCTGACTTTGGTGGAAGCGGCGTTGCGGTGCGTTTCGCGTGGGTATCACGTCCGAATTGGCAGCGCGTGCGGTCACTCCTGGACACAGAAAGTTCTCCCATCGCGTCCGTCGCGTCGTCCTACCGCCGCCGGTTCTTCCGCAAACGCGACTCACGAAATCTCCCCACGAACCAAACAGGGTGCTAAACACGCCGTGTCCCCACGACAAGGCCGCGCTTACCGACACGATCGCGTCTTTGTGGGGTTCCGGGGACATCGCGTTGCCGTACAACCCAAACCCGGACGCACCGCACGAAGCCCCACCGGACAAACCCGCGAGGTACGACCTCCATCCTTTTCTCGTTCGTGCCGACTTCCCGAAATTCGAAAGCTCACAAAAATTCCATTAATTCGCCCACACCAGGGACGACAAAGTAATCCTGGTCGAGCCCTCGCACGCGGGCAGGCTGGGCAAGGGCGGCACCCCCGAAACCCGGATCGCGATTCTGCACTCCCTGGCGCACATCGAGAGCTGGGCGATTGATTTGAGCTGGGACGTGATCGGGCGGTTTGGGCGGAAGCGGCAAATGCCGAAAGAATTTTTCGACGACTTCGTCGCCGTGGCGGTGGACGAAGCCAGGTACGTTTTTCCCCCAAATCCCGGACGACTGCTGTGTTCCCACACAAGACTGACACTTTGTTTTACTCATCGCAAGGCACTTCAAGCTTTTAGCGAAACGATTAGAAACTTTAGGATCGCACTACGGCGCTTTAAACGCGCACGACGGGTTGTGGACCTCCGCGGAGGAAACTTGTAACAGCCTGGAAGCGCGGTTGGTCATCGAACACTGCGTGCACGAAGCGCGCGGGCTGGACGTGTTACCTGGGACGATTGCAAAGTTCAGAAACAACGGCGACGAGGCATCCGCCGAGTTGCTTGAAAAAACAAGTAAGGGCCTTTCCCAATCACCACGTTCCGCCCCCCTGATGATTGCCTATTACCTCTGCCCTGACTGTTTGTCCATACATCGCGATATACAAGACTGACACTTTCTTTGATGTCTCGAGTTTACCCGGAGGAAGTAACGCACTGCGCCGCGGGCGTGCGGTGGTTCACGTACTTGTGTTGCCGGAAAGACGCGACGTGCGGGGATTTCGAAATCGACGACCAGATGCTCGTGCCAGGGGAAGGGCCTCTTGATGGAGGCTTGAATCCTTCCGGGGAGGAAAAACATACACGCGACGAAAGCGAGCTGCTGAAAAAACTTTCCCTAAAAACACTCGCCAACCCCGAACCCCGCCTCGACAAAAACGCCTCGACACAAACCAAGTTCCACCGGATCGTGTGGCGGCACTTCCGCGGAGTTTTGAAACCGCCGTTCAACGACGAAGCGCGACTAAAGGCGGGGTTCGGGAAGGAGTGGTACGAGCCTTTGCAGTTTCGGCCGGAGTGGGAGGTGAGGGGTGCTAGGGAAGAGCGACGAGAATTCGACGCGTTTTTCGAAAAGAAAAGAAAGGACGAGGCGGCGGCGAAAGCGAAGGCGGATTTGGAACAAGCGAAAGCGCGAGCGCGCGAGGATTCCAACCGAGCGATATTCCTACTGTGAGAATGAGGTGTAGTAGACGTGGTTAACGATCGGACCGGTGATCTCGTAACAGTAGTACAGTAGTAGATAAGGTTACGAGATCACCGTACGATTCCCCGGTCCCAACAAAACGTGTTTCGTTCCATTCCCTCTTTTACGTCTCTTCGCCGTCGCGTTCCTTCCCGGCGCGCGGCCGTCTACTAGTAGGCACAAGCATTAAGCACAAACATACTTCCCGTACTTCCGTTCATCACCACGGAATCTGTAACCCGTCTTCGCAGTTGATGAACAGCCCGTTGTGCTCCGGGGTCATGTTTTTAATTTCGTGCAGCACTCTTTTCGCCCCCACGGACGCGTCCACGGCGCCCTCCACTTCCCAGATGTGCTCGTACTTCGCCGTCATCCCGGTTTTGTTGAACCCGGGGTGTAGCATCTGGACCATCACGCCTTCCGGCTTGAGTTCCTGCGCCAGCAAAACCCCTCCCATGTTCGCCGCGGATTTACTCATGTGGTGCCCGTAGTCCTTGCCTTCCGGGTTCTGCACCACGCGCCACGCCACGCTTCCGCCTTGGCTCGTGATCATGGCGATTTTGCCCCCGTTTTTTTTAATCTTCCCCCCGCGCCACAACGCGGACGAGACCCTTAGCGGGCCCACGGCGCAGATATCAATCATCTTGAGCTGTTCCTCGAAGTTCATGGAAGTCACCGTTTCCTCGGGCTCGTAGAAATACCCGGCGTTGTTGATCACGATGTCCAGCGGGTCGCCAACCGCGTGCACCATCTTCTCCACGCTCGCCAAGTCCTGCACGTCGCATTTCTCAATCACTTCAACGTTTTGCAACGCACCGAGCTCGTCGTTTGACCTCCGGCAGGTCACGACAACCATGGCGCCGCACGCCACGAGTTCCTTCACAAGCGCCAGGCCGACGCCTCGGTTGCCCCCGGTGACCAACACGCGCTGGCCCTTCAAGAAACCGCCGTCGAAGAACTCGGTGGTCAACATGCGTGTGTTGTTCTCGGCCTTGCCTTTCGCGAAACGCGCGGGCTGATCGGGAATTGTGAAGTGGTCACCCTCGGGGATCGCAGCGCCCATGGCCCTTGTCACGGCGCGGCTTTTGGCGGCGGTGCGCGCTGAGGAGACGCGGCGAACAAGGGTGAATTGCAGGAACGAGGAAGAGCGAGCCGCGAGAGCCATAGCGTGTCGGGGAGTGACAGGACGACGACTCATGATAAACAATAAGCTGTGTCAAGTTTTTTCTCGGACGTTCGAGAAACTTTTCATTCCCCGGATCCGCGCCACGGCCGCTAGTCCGAGCGGCGCGTGGCCCTCTCTTTCTCCCTTTCGATCGCGCCCATCGATGGGGTTCCTCGCCACGCTGAAGGGCTTCGACGCGTACGTCAAGCCCGAGGCGCACTTGACGAAAAAAACCACGAGCGGCGCGGTGGTGAGCTTGGTGGGGTACGTGTTGATGGGCGTTTTGGCGATGAGCGAACTCGGGTCGTTTTTGACCCCCCATAGGGTGACCACGATGGGGGTTGACGTGACCCGGGATGAGCTTTTAAACATCAACCTGGACATAACGTTTCCAAAGTTACCGTGTCACATCATATCACTAGACGCGCTGGACGCGACCGGGAAGCACGAGGCGGACATCGGGGGCGAGTTGCACAAACAAAGGATTTCCCGCGACGGCCGCCCATTAGGCACGTACGAATCGCACTACGAAGACCTAACGTTGGGCATAATTCAGTTCCTGAAACCTAGGAACCTCGGGGAACCCATGCCACACATCAAGCACTTCGAGGAGGTCGCGAAAGCCCGGACGGAAAAAGAGGGATGCCGCGTTTACGGATCCATGAAAGTGCAGCGCGTCGCAGGGAATTTCCACATCAGCGTGCACGCCCAGGATTGGCAAACGCTGCAGATGGTTTATGACAAGGTGGAACACATCGACGTGTCGCACGTCATTAAGAAACTCTCCTTCGGGGACAACTACCCCGGGAAGGTGGACCCGTTAAACGGGTTTTCGCGGTTAATAGACCAAGCGACCGGCGAAAAGAGCGGGACGTTCAAGTACTTTCTGAAAATCGTCCCCACCACGTACGGAAGAGGGGGAGGTAAAAAGTTGAGTGTTGCGCCACGTGGAACGAAAGAAGTTGGAAAAACGTCACAAAAAGGTCAACAAAAGACGACGTCCAACCGCGACGTGTTAAAAACCAACCTCTACTCCGTCACCGAGTACTTCACCGCGTCAAAGGGATGGAGCGAAACCGGTTTGCCGGCGGTGTTTTTCATTTACGACTTGTCCCCGGTGGTGATGGAAATTTCGATCGAACACGCCAGCTTGGGGCACCTCATGGCGCGGCTGTGCGCGGTCGTGGGGGGGGTGTTCGCGGTGAGTGGGATGGCGGACCGGTGGATACACCGGGCGGTGGGAATGATGGCGAAAATGAGCTGAAGGAGGGGGACGTACTTATGATTTACCGCCTAAATTGCCTTTGTGGTACAACTAATTCTACCTTTTTTGGTACGCCGTTACCTCTCCTCCTATACTCCTATCACCCACAGCCTACCATCAGGGTCCCTCACTCGCCAACCTGTTGCGAGAGGTACCCGTAGTTTTCCTGTGACTGCAACGCCCACCTCGCCGCTTCCGCGCTGCCTTTCCGCCGTACCCTGCGGCGCTTCCCAAAGCGACTCGCGAGGTCTTGTCGCGCCGGGGCGTTTTCGGCGTCGAACCGATCGTCATCCTGGTTTTCGGTGTCAAATGGGTCATCGGGCTCTTCAGTTTCAAACGCGTGCGTCTCGGTTTCAAACGAATCAGCCTCCATCGCCTGCACCGCTCGCACTGACCCTGGAACACCTCCTCCCTGCTCCTCTTTTTCTCTCCCATCAAAAATCGCCTCTTCCAGAAAGAAAACCATCCCCGGCTTGAGCGCGGTTTTCTTCGCCCTAATTTTCGCAAACGTCTCTGCGTTCGAAAAGTCAAACTCCACGCTCGCCGTGGCGACGAGCGCTGACGCGAAACCTGAGATTGTAAAAATAAGTGTCAGTCTTGTATATCGCGCCGTGTGGACAAACAGGCAGGGGTAAGACGTCCTTTCTGGTACGAGTATATCGCGCCGTGTGGACAAACAGACAGGGGTAAGACGTCCTTTCTGGTACGAGTTTATCGCGCCGTGTGGACAAACAGTCAGGGGTAAGACGTCCTTTCTGGTACGAGTATATCGCGCCGTGTGGACAAACAGTCAGGGGTAAGATGTCCTTTCTGGTACGAGTACGGGCAATCGCGTAGGCGGTGCGTGGTGGGTGGGAAAGCCCCGCACCGTTCGTCGCCTCCACCCTGACCCCGACCCACACGCCTTTGCACTGCAGGGGGGTCAGGTAACACCCGTCAACGTCACTGTACACGCCACACGTGTTTTGCGTTTTTGACTTTTTCGCGGGCGGGACAGTACTGTTAATTCTTGTCGCCGCGGTACCGTCGCTCGGCGTCGCCGCGGTGTTACTACCTTCGTCCTTCCTCGTCGCAACCGCGGACGCGCACCGCAGCGGGAACGGCTCATCGGGAAGAAACAACCTCGCGCGTTGTCGTCTTTGTGTTTTCTGTGACGATACTTGTGTTCGCGCCGTCGCGTTCGCGTCGTTTCCGTGGGAACCGCCGTTGTGGTGGTGTGCATTCGCCGCGACCAAAACGGAAAGGTAGCTAACCCCTCCGGTTTCCACGCACACCCTGCGCACGGGCGTCGCGGACGCTTCCGCGGCGTCCGCCAACCCGAACGCCGTGGCGGCGGAAACGGATTTCGAGAAACAAACGCGACACCGCGCCACACGGCTGAAACCCAACCCGGACGGTTTTTGTGTTTGGTTCGTTTGGAGCGCGTTTCTGTTTTGCGGAGAAGCAACTTCTGCTTCTGCTTCTTCGTGTGACTGCGCGGGGCGCGGTACGGGCGATACCTGTGGTTCCGTCACGCGCGACTGCGGCACAGGTGTCGGTTCCGGTGTTGGTTCGCTTGCTTTCGTGCAAGGCGAAGAAACGGTATGGTCCACCAGTTGGGTTGGTTTGGTCGCCGGGTCAAATCCCACGACCGGCGCCGGCGCGAAGTCGCGAAACTGCTGCGTGGCGCCCCACCCTCGGGAGCCGAAGCCCGGCCGCGTTTCGCCCGGCGTTTCCCCCCACGCGGATAACGTCTCATCGTCGTCGGCTCTGGAGCTTGTGCATTTTTCCTTCGAGCCGGAGTCAGGTCCACCGCCGGTATCCATCACAGAGGTGTCGCCCCACTCGAAACCCTCATCGGGAATTGTAAACAAAGCGGGATCGGACGTTGCCCGGTTTGGCGGGTTCGAGTTCGCCGTCGCCTTTGGCAAAAAATCGGTTGGCAATCGCGCAGGTTCCGTTTCCGGTTCTGGAACCTCCTGCGTGTGAGGCTCCGAGGGCGGGTCCGTGAGCTGCGAAGTCACCAGGGCTTGCGTGAGTATCAAGGAGGGCGGGTGCGAGGGCGGGTCCGTGAGCTGCGAAAACACGAGGGAGAGCTCGGCGGGCACGGCCGGCGGCGGCAAGAACGAAACATACGGCGCCGCGTGTCGCGTCCGCTCGTCGCGCGGCGCCTGCGACGGAGGCATCGAAAATGTCGTCGTCGGCGCGAACGACACAGGCACGGGCGCAGATCGCCACGCAACCCGAGGTTGCGGATCGATGTTGCGTGTCGTGTTGTCATCTCCAGCAGCACCGAAAATTGTTGCATTGTCCTCCTCAACCTGGAAGTGCGACTGCGCGGTTTCAAGCGCCGCCGCCGTCGCCGCGGCGGCTGCACTTTTCGGCGCGAAAAAGTTTTTAATGTCGCGCTGCTTGGCGTCCGCTTCCTTTTTGGAACCTTTGCTTTCGGCACTTTGCTTATCGCTCCCCACGACGGACGGCAAGAGCTTGGTGGGTACTGAGATAAATAAAATAAAGTGTTAGTCTTGTATGGGCAAACAGTCGGAGGGATTTGGAGTTGGGAAATACTCACCTGACAAATCGGAGGACGGTTTCGGCGGGTTCGCGCTCCGGTTTTCGAAAAACAACCGCAGCCCGATAACGGAGTCGCCGAAATCGGCGCACTTTTTCAACGCCGGGCGCAGCCATTTCGGCAGGTTCGCGGTTAACGACCCGTTACCTCCGTGCGCGTACCGCTCGTCCACCAGTAACACCGCGCCGTGGTCGTTTCGGTGCCTTAGGCACCGCCCCACAGCTTGATTCAGCGCCCGGAACGCCTGCTGCGCGTACCACTCGTTACCACTCAACACCCCCGCCCCCGCCCGCGCGCGCTCGTCGTTGTACTTGCGCTTCAACTCAACCTGTTTGTCTTTTAAGTTCGGGTACGGTATACCCACCACGATAACGCCTCGCGCGTTCGCATCTGCGAAGTCGATCCCCTCACTAACCTTGCCTCTGCACACCGCTAGTAACACCGCGCCTCGGCACGCGTGTGTCGGCGGCGCCGGCGCGTGCGCGTGCGGCGCCGCCGCCACCGAGTTGCGCACGGCGCGGTAGTACTTTTGCAGCAGGTCATCCAACGACCCGTTACTGGCGTCCCTGGCGTTTCCTCGGCCGCCTTTGCTGCCTGCTCTGCCACCTTTGCCTCCTCGCCCACCTCCTCCACCCGCACTAAAGTCCCCCCCCCCGCTCCCTCGCGGTTCCGTGAACAGTTTCTTCCCTGTGCTCTGTTCGATTCGTTGCCACGCCCCCGTGGCTTTCCACCGCTGCGCTACCCGGTCAAGAAGCGAGTAGCTGGGAAAGAACACGAGGACGCCGTGCGGTATCTCGAGGCACCACTTCTCAAGACTAGCGCCCAGATCGTCCTGGTACGCAAACTCCACGGACGTTTTGAACGTGCCGCTTAGTTTCGTGCCGTTTGTCCCGCTCGCCACCGCGCCCGCCCAGACCTGCGTGTTGACGTCCACGCAGTGCGGCGCTTCCATGCGGATGGGAAAAGGCGCGCCCAGTTCGCTGGCGAAGCTATCCAAAGGGGCCAACGTGCCGGAAGTGAGCACCACGCTTCGCGCGGTGCCAGGTCCGGGTCCGGTCAGGTCGGCGAACGCCAGCGCGGGATTCAACGCCCAAAGGCTGAGGGTTACTTTTTCTTTTTTTTCGCTGGAGTCTTCGAAGGATTTCGAAACCGCCAGGCGATACGCGTCGACGGAGGCGTTGTTCGTGCCAAAACCGGTATTTTTTTCGTAACGGTTTCGTCCCCGCAACGCATAACGCGCCGAATTCAACAGCGTATCGCACGTCTTCAACGCAGACCCGTTGACCCGCAGGTGAGTCGGGGTTTTCGAATCGTTCGCCATTTTCACCGCGAAGTTCCGCGCGCGCTCGATTTCGTCCAGGTTCTCCACACTCACGCCGGCGTCGCTGTGATTGTGAACGAAAAGTGTCAGTCTTTCGTAATGTTCGTAACTTGTATGAACACACAGTCTTAGGTTCCGGGCCGAACAGTGTCCTGGATTTGGGAAAGGCCCAAGGCCGTACCTGAGCTGCCGCTCCACGTTGTTCCCGCCGCTCCAAACCGCGATCCACTTTTCAAACCCGTGCGGCCGCAACGGGCACCGCGGGTTGTGTTGGTCGCTCGCCCCTGCGAGCCACCGAGCCACGCCCCCCACCACGCTCGCGATAAGCGCGTGTTCCGACGGGGATGAGGGCGCGCGCGGTTGCGAGTCGTCAGACACGGACGGCGTTCTGTTTTGAGTCATCCCTTCAATCTCGCGCACCGAATCTTCCTCCCGCGCCACTCTTTGGAACTCCTCCTGCGCGAGGATGAGCTCGTGCAAATGCACGTCGCAGCTCGCGGCTTCACGAGACGTGTCCTCCACGTTGTGCGCTTCGTCAAGAATGATCAACGACCCGGCGACGTCGACGTCCATCGCGCTTCGCACCGCCGGGTCCAGGAGGTAGTTGTCTTACGTGTAAAAAGAAAAGTGTCAGTCTTGTGAGACAATATGTATTGCGTAATTACGGGCGGCGGGCAATCGGCAGAGGTAATGCTCCCTTCTGGTACGAGTATGGGCAAACAGTCTAGTCTAAAATTTGGGAAAGCCGAAAAACACGTACAAGGACAAAACACCAGCTCGGCGGTTGTTTGCATTTGCTTCGCCGCGAAGTACGGACACGCTTTGTTTTTCACGCCCAAGGCGACTAGATCCTCGATATCCACCGGGTCCTGGTTTTGTTTCGAAACCGAGCTCGCGAGTTTCAAAGCGCCGTGGCTGAACCCGCACCCTTTAGTTTTTTTTGAAGCGTTCGATTGATCGTCGTCGTCGGTTTCACCTAAACGCACCCCGCCTCCGCCTCCGCGCCCGCCCGCGTCCAAAAGCGACTTACACTCCTCGCCCAAGTTGCCTCCTTTCTTTTTCGCCGCGGTTCTGGCTTTCTGGTTCACGCAGTAGTGCTCTCTGGAACCCAGTACGGTCATCAGCGGCCGGTACGAAGTCCGCTTCAACTCACGCACGACTTGCGCTATTTGCGAGTGCGTGCGCGTGGCGTAGTACACTCGCGGGACTTTTTTGGTTTGTTTCGCCTCTTTTTTGTCATGCTTCGTAGTTGTATCTCGAGAGGACGTCGACGGGTCATTGGTCTGCTCTCCGTTGTCTCGGTGTTCCCCTTGCGTTTCGTCAACGTCACCACCATTCTCCCTGTCTTGTTTCCACCGCTCCTGCCACGCCAGCGCCGCGCACAGCAACGCCAGGGATTTGCCACTGCCCGTCGGCGATTCCAACAAAGCGTTCGTGCCCGTGTCCAGGGCTTTCAACACCCGGCTGGCGATGCCGATCTGCGACGCGTACGGCTTGAACGGGAACCGGACGTCGTAGCCACCGATGATCATGCGCACGCCGGGAGTGGCTGGGTCACCGACGTGGGCCGAGGTACACGGCGCGGAAGAGGGAGCTGCCATTGTTGAGATCCTATACTCGAAACTACCGTGCCCACAAAAAAAATCGCCGAGGATCGGAGTCGCATCACCGGACACAGCCTCCGATGCTCGCCATGCTCGTCCGCGCGATGAGTCTTCGCCACGTCAATGTCACGGTCAACAGGTATACTCGCGTTCGATACCGCCGATACAGCGCACGTGCGTCGTCGACAAATAATGCGGTGCCAACATTCTAGGAAGAGCCGTTTAGAGAAAGCTGCGGGAGCGAGAAACCGAGAATCAAATTGTTTGAGTTTTTACAACCAAGTTGGCCCTACATCATCTCCACCAGCTTCGCGCCGTCCGCCTCCGCCATCCTTTTCCGGTGTCCCATGACTCGCGTCAGCGCCTCTGCCAGACCGGCGAGCTCCGGGACGCCTCCAACCCTCTCACAAAGATCAACAAGCACGGGTTCCGGGAACCAGGAAACCGCGCACTTTGTTCGTTCCGTGGCGGGCGCGTCTTTGAAATAAGCGACTTCGCGAATCGCCAGCCGCGCCGCGTCTTCCAAGCGGTCGTAGGAGACGTACGCGTTGAGCAAGGCGGTTGGGTTTTTCCCGCGATGCGCCATACCTTGTGACAGGATACCGTGGGGTTCCGACCCCCCGGTGAACCTGGCAATCAGCCACTGCGGAATTCGAATGGTGGCACTCGCCGCGAACGCGGTTCGCGCCGCGATTTCGGAGAGTTTGTGGTTTCGGGTTTCGCCGTCGTGCTTTTCCAGAAACAAACGAAGATTTTGCCACGCGGCGTCTGGATCAACGAACTGTTCCGGGGCGACGTCGCTTGGACCTAACACCCCACCGCCTGTTGCCAAGACACCTAGTTTCGTGACATCCACGAAACTTGTCGTTTCGTAGGAATTCAGGGTTTCGCGGAAGTCACGCGACGACAAATTTTTACCGGAACGTTTCGTCTGCGCAAGCGCCGCCCTCGCCGCCAGGGTCGCGGCGACGAGACACAGCAGCTTCGTGAGCCGTTCGCCTTCCGCCCAGCTAACCGCAACCGCGGTGGCGGATCCAAACCGCGCGTGCGTTACGAGGGCGGTGACGAGGTTTGTGACTTGGGTTTCATCGAAGGAATCGGTGAAACACAACTCACCGGGCGACGCGCCCGCCACCAGTAGCTCCAAGCGCGCGGCGCTCAGCACGTACTGGCGCCGCACCTCGCCGATTGTCGTGGCGTCCTTCTCAGGACCTTTCCGTCGCCGACGTTTCGTGAGGTTAGTACCGTCCACACCCCCCGCGGCATCGAACACGTCCTCCTCACCCGACCCGGAGTCAGTGTCGGCGTCCATCACGTTTGTGTTCGCGGCGCCGTTTCCTTCCCGCGCGAACCGCGTCCCAGAGTCGCACAACGTCATCGCGTTCAGCGTGACCAACCAAGATCCGACGAGTTGCTCAAACGAAACCGCCAAAGCAGTGGCCACGTGAACCACTTCTGTATCGTCGCTAACGACGTTGTCATTGACGTCCGCAATGAAAGCGTTTTCCGCGGAAACGAAACGCTGAAACACTACGCGTTCCAGCCGCCGAGACTCGCCTAAACTCGCGCGCGCGGCGTCTTTCATCGCCCCTCGCGCGGTGAACAGCGCGTAAAGAACGAGGCGCGGGTTCGACGGTCCGGTATTAGTAGAAGAGGAAATCGAACCCACCGAGTACCCGTCGAAATCATCCGGCATGACGTGCGCCTTACCCTCAAGCGCCTTGCAAACGGAACTCAAACGGTCGCCGTGCAGAGGCAAACTCGCAAGCGCCTCGGCGCCGCCCGCCGCGTCGGCGGCGAGCGCGGCGGCGACGACTCGCCGGAGCGCCGCCCGCGACGCCTCCACCCCGGGCATGGACAACGTCGCGGAGTAAGCCTCGGCCCACTTTTGCAAATCCAAGGCGTACTGCAACAAGTTCGCCCACAGACGCGCGGAACGGCGGTCACTTGTCTGTGCTTGTGTTTGATTGTCGGCATGACGCGTTGCTTGTGCGTCCGCGTCGCGTGATGCTTGCGCGTCGTCATCACGTGTTACCGGCGTCTCCGCATCCGCTTCCATGGCATCGGCATCCCCCCCACCGGAAGAGAAGTCGTTCGCAACCTCCATAAGCGCCGCGTGCGCGCACTCCGCGGCGCCGAACGGCGACCCCAAGCGCTCGAAGAAAAGCATCAGGGTTTCGTAGTACTCCGAACGCGTCAGGCGGGTTGCTGTTGAAGTCGTCAAGTTTCCGGTATCGCGCGTTGAATGTGACGTCCCGACTCCGGCTAACGGGAACCCGGACATGATCGACCGTAACAGCTCCACGAGGTGCGCGAGCGCGGGATCCGTGGGTGACGCGTGCTCTTTTCCACCGCCGTCGCTATCCGTATCCGTGTCGCTAACGCCGACGCCAACCGCCGCGGCGTGGAAGAAACCAAGCGCGCGTCGCGTGGCGCTTTTTGAGTGTGAGCTCTCCGGAGAGGCCTCGCCGTTTTCGCAAGTCGCGATCGAGGCGGACGCCCTCAGCGCTCGTAAGAACGAAAGCCCCGGGGCGCAGAACGCCGGGTCGAGCGGGTCGCCGGGCGACGCCCCGCGCGTCGCCGCGACCAACGCGCCGAGGGCGTCGAGCTCTCCGTTTGCGTAAAGCTCAGCGCCGATCTCCACGGCTCGGACGTACGCGCCTTCAAATTGTGAGTCAAGCTTTGCGCGGAAATCGCATCCGCCGAGCACCAGCACGGTTGTTTTCAAACGTCCCACGTTCGCGAGCGCAGCGGTCGGGCCGGTGGACACCGGCCCGGGAAGCACACCGTGGTGGTCCGCGGTCCAGCCCGCGACGGCGGCGGCGAGGGGGGGCGGTGCGTCCGGCGCGGCAGCCACCGCGGCGGCGCCCGCGCACGGCGTGGACACCAGCCACCGCGCTAACAGTGCGGCGCGGTGCGCGGCGACTGCTCGCGGAATCAAACACGCGGCGTCCGTTACTTCCGCCGCGGTCGCGCCGATTTGTGACCCGAGCCGCCGTGTCGCGCCGAGGAGCAGCAGAATCGCCCTCGTTGCCCTCGCGCGCGCATCCGCGTGTTGCCGTGCGCTCTGCGTTTCCGCACGTGGTGTCCATCGCGTGTGGCGGGGGGTTTCGGTTTCGGTTGGAAGGCCCGTTCCTTCGGTACCCTCGTTTCTTTCCACCCACTCCACCGCGTCGAGCGCCCCCGTACACGCGGCCGCGACGGACGCGCCCACTTCGCGCAGCCGCGCCACAGCCAAACGCGTGGCAGACGCCGCGCGTCGCTGAGACGCGCGGCGCGTCGCCAGCGCCGCGCGCGCGGCGTCGTGGATCCCGGCAATAGGCGCCGGCGAAACGCGCCCAAACGCGTACGCGGTGGCGACGTCCAGCCAGTCCTCCGCCGCGCCCGAAACCGCGGCGACGACATCCGAGAACGTTTCGTCATCGTCGTCGTCGTCTCTCGCGCTGCCGAACCCGGCCGCGACGAGGTCCAGCGCGCGGCTCGCGGGAGGGCCCAGTAGCATATCCAGGGTGGCGCCGATTGAAATCGCGCGTTGGGCGGGGGACGAGTCGGGGGGCAATTCAAAGCCCGCGCACGCTTGTTGTACGAACGCCTCCACGTCATCCAGCGGTCGCGCAACCCCCACGCCGCCTCCGCGCACCACGATCGTGACGTCCCCTCCCCCGACGTCGGCGCATATCAGCCCGACCGAAGCGTTTCGTGCGCGCCACGCCACACCGTACGCGGGCGCCAGGGACGCCCACGCGTTCACCGCGTTCGCCGCCGACGCGTCGGGACCGCCCGCCGCGTCGATCACAGCGCGCGTCGCGGCCAATAACACGCCCCCCTTCGGCGTCGCGCTCGTTCGCGGCCAGCGCAGAGACGCGAGCGCGTCGCGAAGCGCCACCCCGTCCACCAATCCCCTCGCGGCGATTTCGTTTGTTAAATCGGAAGCGACATCCGCGGCGCGCGGAGCGCGTTTCTCATCCCCGCTCTTTGCACCGGCGCCGAGCAGCGCGAACGCGGCTCCCGAGCCTCTTGCCGGGTCTCTCGGGTCCCACGCCTGCAGCGCATCCGCGTGGGCGTCCAACCCGAACAAAGGTGGGCCGCCTGATTCTGAGTTACTCAGAATCGCCGTCCCGGACACGAGCGCGTCCATCGGCCACGCGCGCACCGCGCCGTCGCTACCGAGCGACCACAGCGCTCCATCGCACACCGCGATGGAAGCGACCCCCCCCGCGACGTCCACGGAGCTCACGAACTTCACACTGTGGCCGTTTCCAGCCCCGGTCCCGCTGGCACCAGACACGAGCTCAAGACGGTACACGGAAAGCTTTGAGGTGATTGGTGGGTTGTTTTTGCTTTTTCCGGAATCACACGGAGCGGTGTCCTCCGCGTCGCGCGTCGCCACCGCGAGGAACCCATCCGCGACGTGCATCACGCACGCGACTCGTGTGCCACTCAGTGTGTCCCCCCCGCCCTCCGCGAGCCCCCCGAAAACAGCCACCGCGGTGGGAAGGGACGCGCCCAAAATCGCCACCGGCCGTTGCGGAGCGGTGAGGTCCCACACTTGCACGTGGCAATCCTCCCTCAACACGGCGAGCAGGATCGGCGATTCCCTGGTTTCGCGTGGGATCATTTTCACGCCCCGGATCGCAAGCCTCGAGTTACCACCCGGCTGCGTAGGGCCGGCCATGGCGTTCCACAACCGGGCCAGCGTCGCTGGTTTGAGCTCGGCGGCGAGGTCTAGCGATTGCGAGTCCAGCACCGCGACGCGCCCGCTTTGCCCGCCGATCGCGACGCAACGCGTGCCCACGGCGCACATCGCGGTCGGGCCCTCCAATTGTGCAATTGAGGCGGACATGTCCTTGGACGTGACATCAGACGCGCTGAGCGCCACGAGCGCGGCATCCCTTCCGGTGCCTACACCGGCTCTTCGCCGCGTCGCCGCCGAGAATGACGGCACTTTGATTTGGTGCGCCACGCCTGTGACGTCCAACACGACCACGACGGCGGCGACTTCTGAATCGTAAGAGCCGTGCGACTCCACAACAACAGCCGCCATGGGAAGCAGCGCCCTTGGGAACACGAGACGCACGCAATGCGCGTGTGGCATTTTATTGGTGCCGTCTTGTACGTCGTCTCGCGCCGAAGTTTCTGTGATCCAGGTTTCCGCCAGCGTGATCGCGGAGCCGTCGTCGTTCGTGATGGACCACGTCAGTACGCCTCGTTTCGGGTCACCGCGGCCTGCTCTTAGGGAAGCACCGCCCGCGGCACTTGCCGTTTCACAAGCCCGTCGCCGCTCACTCGCGCCGTCCACCGCAACTACGCGTGCCTCGCCATGCGTCTCAAGGGGGACCTCGGCGAAGCCTCCCATTGGAACGACCGCCGCTTCCGCTACCGCCGATCTGTAAAAAACACACGCACAGCGTCCCCCCCTCCCGTCCGGTCCGTAGCAACCCCGACTCCGCGTCGCGATGGAGCCCAAGCCCGAGGCGCGCCCGGTGCGCGGTCGGGTTGTGGCCGGCCCACGCGGTGTGGCCCGGATCTCTAGGCACTCATCAGTATTTGCCCGCCTGTTTTGAAAAGCAGGTTTCCTGGCGCTGATTTTTCGACGACGCACAGCTGTGCGTCGGTCTTTCGAGGAACCCAAGGAAACGGACGACCACAGAAAGCAGTACCCCCGCGCGAGACACGACAAAACGTTTCTCGCGCGATGCCTCCTCATGTGCGGGGTGACGTGTGGACCACCGCGGCGTCTTTCGTCTCCGCCGGCGTCGCCGCCGCGGCGCACCTGCGCGAGGCTGAGACCGCCGCTTCCGCGGGGCGAAAACGAAAGGCTGCGAGGGAAAAGACGTTTCAGGCGCCACCGGCGTTCGGTCGCACCCCACTCGCACCGGGCCAACACGTCATACCCCCCCGCGTCTCGCGCGACCGCGTTGACGCACCGTCCTCAAGCGCGTCCGGGTTGAAGGCGGCGGCGAAAGCCGCGGCTGCGGCCGCTCGAGGCGACGGCACGTTCCTCGAGGGCGACGTTCACGAAGCGCCAGCACACACCGCGGCCGTGGACGAGGTCACGCAAGTCGCGCACAGCTTCCTTACCTTCGCGACCTCGTTGCTGGATCGCGTGTACACGTTGCGCGACTGCGCCGGTGTCGCCGCGGTCGCGGCACAGAGTCGCGCGAACGCGTTCCGTGAGATGTGCTCCCCCCCCCGCGCACAAAAGGTCAAGGACACGAAAGCGCAGGTCAGTTGTTTGCTTGACGAGTGCGAAGCGGCGCTTTTGGACGCCGAGGCGGGGACGGGCTGGCCTGGACCGGCCAGTGGGACGGGCGCATCCACGTCGGACACGTGGAGTGAGACGTTTTCGGATTGCGAGGCGGACGATACCGGGGAGGATTTTCGGAAAAACAGGGAACTGGACGACGCCGTGGCGAACGCGCGGCGTTTGTCGAGAACCACGCTTGACCGAATAAAGCAGTTTTCCCGGGAAACCGCGGGCGCCGCGAAAAACGGCGTCGCCGAATCCACGAAAGCGGTCATCGCCTTTGAATGCGGACCTGACTTGATGACCGTGAATGAACAACACGGAGAACACGGAGGCCACTTGACAACACACGTCCAGGAGGAGGATTTCATCGCTGAGTACGACGTCGTGGACGACATCGTGGGTCGCGGGTGGCAGGCGCCGGCGATTGAAAACGGGCGTGATTCCGATTCCGATTCCGATTTCGAACAGAACACAACGCCGAACATGCCACGCAACGAGACGAGTGACTCCGACCACGATTTGGAGGAGCGGCGACCGCCGCCTGCTGTGAAGAAACAAACACGAATAGACACGATTGATTCCGAGCGCGATTTCCAGGAGCGCGAGCCCGCTGCGAAGAAACAGACACGAAAAAGAAAAGCGCGTTCGCCGGTATGTGATGAGACGAGTTGTTCCGACAGCGATGAAAAACCGCCGCCGCCGCCGCGCGCGAAGAAAAAGAAACGCACCGCGAAGAAGCCAAAAGCCGACCCGGCGTTGCTCGCGGTGTTGCCGGACACGACGTATTCCCAGGTTCCCATTTTGAACCTTACTATCCCCAAGCGCAGGGACCGGCGGCACCGGGGCACGGTGGCGCCACCGAAGGTCAAGGCGGAGGTTTCCGAGGCGAAGGGGGAAGGGAAGAAGGGCAAACACAGAAAGAGAACGCCGAAAAAAGAAAAGCGTCCCGAGAGAGAGAGAACAAAAACAAAGGCCAAGCCGTCCGCGCCCGTCGCGCTTGTTTTGTTTTCGGATTTCGAGTTCACGGGAACGCAGGCGAGGTAGAGAATAGACGAATACGAGAATACGATCACTGGAATACGTTCACCGGTGAAACACAACGAACAGTACGGGTGCTATCAATTCAACTAAGTTACCTGTTTCTGTGTATTCACCGCTTCCCTTTGTACATTCGCGACGCGGCGAAAACGACTGGCGCGAAGAACGCGCACCCTATTTTCGCGACGATTTTCCCACCTTTTTTGTGTCTCGCGCCGACGCCGCTGTCTCCCGAAAGCACCTCACCCACCGGCCGGTACCTCTGTATCGCGTTTTGGTACCCCACCACACAGGCTCTGCCCACCTTGATCGCGGTGTTTTCCGCGGCAGCTAGGGAAAGTGACCGTCTTTGTTCTGTGGTTTTGTCCGACACCGACGCCGGGCTGTCAGCGAAACTAAAACCGTACTTGTCCTCCGCGAGCGCCACCCTCGCGGCCGCGCCGAAAAAGTCCGTCACTTTCACGTCCCCCAACTTCCGCTTATTGGATCCCCAGTTCTTCAGCTGCGCCTTCGCGTGCGACCGCACTTTCTGGTGCGTCAGGGTTTTGAACCACGCATCCACGCTGGTTTCCTTGAGTTGCGAGCCCGCGGCGGTTCGATTTCCCGCGGCGTTGGAGTCGTCGGCGTCCAAACGCGGGTCGATTTTCTCCATAAACTCCAGGGTGAAAAACGTAAACCGGTCGATCACAGAGAGCCCGATTGTTTCGTCGTTGTGGTGCGACAGGGAGTTCTCTCCTTTTTCGGAGCTCCCTATTGCTATTACGTCTGGTGAGTAGAACTGGGCCGCGAGCGTGCTGGCTTGGCACGTCTCCGCGATGAAAAGAAGCTCGTTGTACCGTTTTTTCTTTTTCATCTGATACAGGGCGTCCGCCAAGTCTTTCGACAGAATTTCGTGCTGGTCCTGGAACTTCAGAAACTCGTCCCCGCCGTGCCCGGTGAGGTACAGCAGGACGTTACTGTTTTCATCGGTGATGGCCCGTTTCGACCGGGGCGTACCAGCGGGATGCCGGTCAGTCAGCACGCGTAGCAAGTTCTCTGGTGTCACTTCGTACCCGCGGTAATCAACCTCGATGTCGTCGCCGTACAAGTTAACCGCACGCGATTTCGAGCCGTAAATCTCACCCGGAAACGAGTTCCGGGGACTGCACGCGAAGTCATCCGCGAGCATAAGAACGATCCGTTCATCTGGAATCCCGAGCCGCTTCACGGTCCTGTAGAACGACAACGTGTTCGCCACGTGCCGGTAGTTGAACCAGTACCTGCTCGTGTCAACCAAGATGGCCCAGTTGTTGGTGTGCGTGCCGTTTTCGTTGGACAAGAAACCAGTCGCGGCATCCGTGGCGGAAACGGAGACCGCGTGTGCGGTGCGTACGGGTCCGCAAAGCCCGATGATGAGCAACACGACCATCGCATGCATGTAGCCGTGCACGCGGGGACCGGATCGCGCGCGCGTCGCCGCCATCGCGTCACGCGGCGCGCCGTGCGTGTGTGACGGTGATTTTCTTGGACTTTCGTTCGACTCAGTTTATTTGGTGTAAGAACTGCAGACATTCCCGATTCGTCCATTGGCCAGGAGCGCACATGTCCGTGTCCTCGGACGGCCCGCCCGCCGTGGCCGCCACCCGCGGGCCGCGTTTGCGGAAGTCGTCGAGCGACAAAGCGACGCCTGGGTATTTCTACCAGGAAAGTTCGGGGAAGCGGGGTGACGCGGCGTTTGTCTCGTCCCCTCCCGGGCGAAACACCATTTCGTCGCTGCCGTGGAGACTCGGGGTGCGTCTTTTGGAGCTGGAATGCGGGACTTCGGGCGAGACGTACTTGAAGCTCCAGGTCGGTAGCTCGGGCGCGGTGGAGAAAACCAAGGTCTCGAAACAAGGAAAGTGGCGATCGTGGGACTCGCACACCAGCCTGTGGGTGGGGGACCCGAACACCGACGAACTTCTCGTCAAGGCGTACGCCAAACTCGGGAACGGGGCGGTGAGTCAACTCGGAACCCCGTTTAAAATAAAAATCGAACCGTACAAATGGGACCGAGCGTCGGGACAAAATATGCCTGAATTCAAAGACCATTTCATTCCGGACTGCCTGCAGGGGGGGCGGCTCAGGGTGCAGCTGGTGTGCGTGCAGGCGAAGCCTGCCAAGGAAACCCCGAAACTCAACGTGCTAGTCGGGACGTGGAACGTGGGCAATGAACCGCCGCCCGCGGATTTAAGCGCGTGGCTCTTCGTCGGCGACGTGGACCGCCCTGAAATGCCCGTCCCCCCCCCCGACCCGCCAAAGGGAAACAGAAACGAAAATCCGCTTTTTAAACATGAAACCGACGAGGACGCGGAGTGCGACGTGGCGGTGACCGAGTCAACACAAAGCACGCCGAAACGCGGTCCGCTCGCCGGCGTTACGAAAGCGTCGCACTCGAAACAACGCTCGCCTTCGTCGGCGCAGAAGAAACTTTTCAAAAAGCGGTACGCGCAACCGCCGCCTACGGTCGCGGACCACGAAAACGCGGGCGTGTCCCCTAGTAAGTTCGGCACACACGAGATCGTGGTGGTGGGGTGCCAGGAGGGCGACTACGTTCCGAGGGAAGGGTTCAAAGACTGCGAACAGGACTGGCTCGCGTGCGTCGCCGGAACCATCGGTAAGTATTTCCCATTTCCACATTCCGCCGACTGATTGCCCATATAAGACTGACATTTATTTTTACAATCTCAGGGGATTCGTATTTCCTGATGTCAAAAGCGAGTTTAGGGCAGATGCGCGTCGCGGTGTTCGTCAGGGCCGACATCTCACCCGCGACGCACAAATGGCACCAAAGCACGGAGGCGACGGGTATCGGCCATGTCATCGCCAACAAAGGAGGCGTGGGGGTTTCGGTGAAGGTGTGGGACACGAGCGTGTGTTTCATTAATTCGCACCTCGCCGCGCACGACGACATGACGCGCCGCCGGAACGACGACTTTGCGGAAATCGTGGGCGGGTGTTTTTTCGGGGAGAAGGTGGAGTGCGTCCACGCGTTTCATCACCTGGTGTGGTTCGGGGATCTGAACTACAGGTGCGAGTGGGGACTTGAGAAAAGCACGAGCTCGGCAACTCCGAAACGCGTTGACCGGAACCCGCCGAAAGAACGCGTGCGGCGCGCGATCAGGGCGCTGGAAGGGGATGACGAGGAGCTGGCAAAAAAGGGAGTACACAAGAAATGGGGTGCCGGGCCTTCCTCTGGAAATGAAACGGCCTCTACTGATATTAAGGAGTCAGACGGTCAGAAGGCCGTGGCGCGTCGCGTGGCGATGTTCGAAACCGACCAGCTCACCTCGGCCCGGAAACGCGGCGACGCGTTTGCTGGTTTCAAGGAGGGCAACCCCGCGAAGGCACACGCGCCCACGTTTAAGGTGTGTCGAGAGAAAGGGTTCGTGTACAACGAACAGCGGAACCCCGCGTGGTGCGACCGGGTGCTCTGGCGAACCGCGGAGGGATACACGTGCGACCAAACACTTTTGAAAGCGGCTGGGGAAATAGGCACGAGCGACCACAAAGCCGTGGCGTGCGGCCTGACCCTAGAGCTCGTCGCACACGCCGCGGTGGTGCACTTTGAGGATGACATTGTGGATGAAAGTGGCGAGACCCCACGGAAGTCTTCAAGCTTTCAAAGCGAAAAGGGTGGGTCGTTCAACTCGCGGCGACGTACGCGGGGAGGTACGGATGACGATTTCGATGGAGTTCACGACAAAACAGTTGGCGATTCGGATTCCAACACCGCAGGCCCCAGCGTTCGCCGCGTGATCAAAACCGTCCCGTCCCTGCCGAACTCGAAAAAGAGCACCACCGGCGGCGACAAAGGGAAAACGTTTTTACAAAAACTGTTTTCGCGTTTCCGCGCCAAAGTGTGTTGCGGCGCCTCGAGGGAGACGTACGAACCCGAGTTGGACTGCGAGTGGCAAATTAAGTTCCAGTCCTTGCAAGGCAAGGAGGTACGTATTGCGCGTTTCCCAAATCCAGGCACACTGTTTGCCCATACATGACTGACACTTTCTTTTCTTTCTCGAAAGTTAATCGCCAGCGATTTGAACGGGTACTCGGACCCGTACGTGGTTTTCTTCGGCAACGTTTTGGCGGCGCCGCCGAAGAGCTCGGGTAACGTCCGTCCGCGGCGGTGGCGCACTTCCACGATCGTCGCGGATTTGAACCCGAGTTGGCGAGTTTCCGGAAACAAGTCGCAGGTCCCGTGTATTCCGTTACTCACCGTGGACCCGTCCGTTTTGTCAAAGGAACATTTATTGTTCCGAGTGATGGACGAAGATTCGTTAACCGCGGACGACCCGATCGGGTACGGGCGGTTGTTTCTGGGGCCGCTCGCCGACGCCGGAGCGGACGTATCGCAACCCGCCGGCATCGACACCGTCGTGCCGCTCACCCTGTTCGGGCGTCGCGCGGGGGAGCTACACGTCACGCTCGTCCTGGAGAAAATGCCACGGAAAACCACCAAGTTCACGAAGGAAGAAGCTAGGGCGTGGCGAGCGAAACGAAGGGACGCGAGTGGGAAACCGGAACACAAATAGGGAGCGAGGGGTTATCAATACGCTCAACGTCAATAGTACGGGTACATTCAATACAGCGTTTCATGTTTCGATTAAAAAATACAGCTCCCCAAACGCGGTGCGTTGTCAACACGGCGTCAATATGCTCAACTCGAACGGTCACTTCTTCTTCCTAAACAATTTTTTGAAAAGCCCCAACACACCGGCGCGTTGCTTCGGCGACGCGGGAACGCTCTCGTCGCCGGCGGGAGCGTCCCGCACTCCATGGAGTGTTGGTACCTGAACAAGGTGCTTTTCCCGGTCCCGCAACTCTTGGACGTCCCACAACTCTTGGACATCGGGACTCTCGCGCTTATCGGTGGCAATCGGGGGGGGCGACGAGTTTTTCGCGACGATTCGCAAAGATTCGTGGCTGGGCGACGCCGGAACGTTCCACGACGCCGGGCGCACCAGCTTACGACAAATAAAAGAAAGTGTCAGTCCAGTATGGGCAAACAGTCGTCCGGGATTTGGGAAAGGCCCAAGGCCGTACCTTCTTCGCGAGGGATGACGTGAGGTCCAGAAACGACCGCGAGCCGTGCAGGGACACGTCCTGTGACGAACTCGCGCTGTTGTCGTCCGTTCGGCTGGAGGACCTGGTCAACACCTCCTTACTGGAGGACACGGCCAACGCCTCCTCGACCTCCTCGATTTTTTCGGGGTCTGTTTTCTTGTCAGAATCAACGCGTGTCACGAGTGTCGCGCCGGCGCGCCGCCCCCGGGCGGGCTTGTCGTGCGCCACGAGCCGTTTTTGCGAATGCCGGATCTCCGTCGCCGCGATCGCGGCGAAGGAACACGCGCCGGGCGTGACCACGCTGTGCCACAGCATCGTCCGGTCCCACCGCTCCACGCCGCTTTGCTCGGTTTCCAAGCGCCAAACCTCCGGAATGAAAACGCACTGCGTGGGATCCGCCAAAAAAGCACGCAGCGTCACCCGCAACGCGGCGTCGTGGGAAACGCACATCGCGTGCTTCGCGCCTTCCATCTGCGCCACGAACGCGCACCGCATGCCGAGTTCCGCGATTCGTTGCCCGGCGTCGCCCGTGATCGACGGCCGGTCGCCTTGTTTAATAAGCTCGTCCGACGATTTGTGCACCACCCTTTCGCTCACGGAATCGCGTCGCCCGAAAAACTGGTCCGCGCTGCCGTTAACGCAAAGCGTCGGCACGTCAACCCGCCAACGCGATCCGAACAAACCTCTTGGCGGGTGAGGTTTGTGACCCATCATCGCGGGCGACGCGCTTCGCGACGACGAAGAAACGGCGGGCGGCTCCCCCAAAGTATCGTCCCCGGTACCCTCAATCTTGGTACCCTCGCTTCCCTTTTTAATCGTCCTGTACGTGAAGTAGTTGGGTTCCAACGAGTACGCGATGTTTATTCTGCCCAACAGCTTGGCTTCCCACGGTTCCGTCTGGCCGCCGAAACTCAGCCCCGAAATCCCGGAAAGAAAACCCGAAAATAACGAAGCCGGCTTGGAAACGGCCCTCGAACTCGCGCCGTTTACCCGCGCGGCGCCACTGACACCGCTCGTTTCCAGCATGGAGTCGTCCATCATCCCAAGCACGATAGCGCCTTCGCTGTTCCCCGCCAAGAAAATCCCCCGCTTCGCGATGGGTTTCGGCAAATCCAACAACAACTGTGTCAGCGCCAAGTGTTTCACCGCCAAAGTGGTGTCGTACACCATGGCCAGCCGGTCGCTGGAGGTGTACTGCTCCGCGCATGATTCGTACACCAGCTCGCCGGTGGGGATTTCGTGTTGCGTGTATACAAGGTCTAGGGACCAGTAGTCGCTCGATTCGTCATTTTTTTCGTCCCCCGAGGAGGGTGTCTCTTCGTTACCCGATGAGGCTTTTGACACGCGCTCGTCGTCAGTCTCCTTCTGACTAACCACCCAGCGCGTGATCGACGTGGGCGTTCGGTGTCGCAGCCGAGCCGGCCAGCCCGTGAAGTCATCCGGGCAAAGCACCAGGTGGCCTTCCGAGGCGAGCATGCGCAGGTACCGCAGGGTGTCGCCGGCGACGCCGGATGAGCCGGCGACGAAAACAACGGCGGGCTTTGGGGAAAAAGAAACACCATCGTCTTTCTTTGCTACGGGCAAACAGTCATTAGTCCCTCCGTTGTCCAGCTGCGCCAGGAACGCAAGCGCCGCGACGCCGTCGCCTACTCGTTTGGAAGAAGAGCCTGTCTCAAGGTTCCGGGTTCCCGTGTCTTCCGTCGCGCTGTCAGTCACCGCGTCCTCGCTCTGCAGACTCTTCTTGAACCTCCCCATCAAACTCCCCAGCTCTTGCAGCCGGCCCACCCACAACGTCGCCTCGTCGCTCACACGTGGGTCGTCCCGGTCGGTGTAGTAGCCTCCGGAGACGTTCGGGGTTAAACCAGGCACGGCGCGCACATACGCACCGGGAAGGCACACCACGCAGTGGTCGCACACGTTCGCCTTGATGTGTGCGAGCTCACTGGGAGTCACCTCCAGCTCGGGCGGCGGGGGGCGGATGGGGTCGATGATGTTGTTGTCCATTTTCGCCGGTCAACCTAAACACCGGGCGGGTTTACCAGGCGACCGAAGCGGGAACGCGAAGGGAGACACACAGTACGGTGACGTAGGGGTCACGCACCGCTCGCTCTCGCGCCGGCCTTCCCTCTCGCGCGGTAGTGCTGAGGGAGGGCCGAGCGAGCGCGTCGTTGTGACAACTGCTAATCTAAAGGAAAGAACAAAATCTGCCACGTGCCATTTTCGTGAAGATCTTTTGTCTTTTCTCAATTCAATCGTTCTCGCTACCGGAGCCCCTCGCGCAACCCTCCTGTCTGTCACCCCGTCTCTCACCCACACTGTCTCGTCCCCACGCACCGCCTCACATCCCGAAGAACCCTTTCTTCTTCTCCACCTTCCTCACGGTTTTCCCCGCCCGGCGCCGCGCCTCCGCCTCCGCGGCGGTGAGCTTGACGATTTTCTTTGGATTTTTCCCATCCTCTTTTTCTTTTTCTTTCCTCGAATCGCTCCTCGGCTTCTTCTTGTCGTCGCCGTTGACGAGAGGGTTTTTGAACCCGGAAACCGCGGCCCCGAACGCTTGTTTCGCCGCGAACTTCCCGAAACCACCCACCACCGGTGCCGCGGCTTTCATGCCAACCTTCACCACCTCCAGCCCGACATCCGCGGTGAGCTTGGCACCTCTGCGCACCGTCGGATTTCTGACCACTCGCTCGCCCGCCTCCGTGATGCGCCACGCCACGCGCGACGCCGCCGGCTTGTCGCGTTCGATGTCATCAAGCGCCCTGTCCAACGACTTGAGACTCCACGCGAAGATACCTTCGCTTTTGCTATTTTTGTTGGAAAAAGAATCAAACCCATTAGTGTCCCTCGCCGTGTCGTCTCCATTAGTATCGCAGCCGCCATCGCCATCGCCTCGCAGATCCTCCACCGAGGCCAACATCGCGGCGGTGGATTTGATAACCTGGGGCGCCACGATCGGGCCGGACATCACGGGGGTGGGGACCCTCGGTTTCGGGTTTAGTTTCATCTCGGTGGGTACCGTGTCCATCATGTTCATGTTCTGTACAAAATCCGGTACCGAGTCCGGGTCCGGCACGGTGGACCGCCCGTCGTCGTCGCCGCGCACCACGTCGTAGATGGACACGGCCTTGGGCGTCTTGTCCACGGCGCGCCGCCCGCCAGACCGCCCGCGGTGCCCGCGCGCGGCACGCCCGGTTTCGCGTCGCACGCGCGCGAACTGCCACGCAACGCACGGCGCCGACGCCATGGCGAACATGGCGAATAACCAAGCCACGCGACGCGAGCGCCCCTCGGTCTGGCCGGAAGCGACGAAATAGGCGCGGAGATACGGGCGACAGAATCTCGTCGTCATTTGAAGATGAAGGTGTCCACTGCTTTTTGAAGACAAAAACAGCCGGTCTTTTTTCCACACCCGCTCGCGCTACCGGTCCCTGTGCCCTAGTTCGAACAAAGGTTCCTCGTCCTCGCTATCCGAGTCGGACTCCATCTCCAGTTCGATTCTGGGGCGTGCTTTTTTTTCGGCAACGGAAACAACCTTACTGTTATCTTCGTCCCGCGCCGCCTCCTCCAAACAAACGCTCCGGTCGTAGTAATCGTGCGGGAATTTCACCCAGTGGCGCGCCATGATGTCGGCGCGTTCTGACTGTTCCGACTGTTTGCCCGTACCCGAGTTTTCCCGGGAATGCGAATCGTCATCCCCACAGTACGTACGGGGCGCGGAGTGAGCAGTACCCCCAACGGTAGTAACGTTAGTACCTGCATTACCTCCATCCACGTTATCCACTCCATCGCCTCCGTCGCCGGCGTTTGTAACGTGCGTCGCCCTGAAAAACGCGGCGCACGCCGCTTTCGGGTCCCCTTTTTTTGCGATTTCCACAATCCTTTCAACATCATCGAAAGAAACCAACCCGTCAAGGTCGTTTCGCAGGGATTGAACCGGGGAGGTTTGGGCGGTTCCGTTGTTTCTGTTGTTACCAGTTCTTTCGTTGTTTTCAGACTGCACACCACGTGCCGCGGCGAAAGGACAGGACGCGAACCCGCTCTGCGTCCCGCTCGCTTTCCGCGCGCCCCCCAGCTTTTCGCACGTCAACGGGGGGTAATCCGCCATCTTCCCCTCCAGCCCAAACGCGTGCCGCACCGCGTACTGGTGTTCGTTTTTGAAGTCGTTCATCTTGCCATATCCAAACTGCTGTCTCCACACGTGGAGGGTCTCCTCCGCGCTTAGGTCGATGCCTTTGAAAAACAGCGTCAGCTGGAACCGCTGTTCGTGTGGAAGGTGGTGCGCCGTGTGCAGTTTCTGCAAACTACGGCGCACGCACAGGGGAAACGGCCGGACGCTGGCCGCGGCGTGGTCAACGCCTTTGCGAATCACGCGAAGCGCGCGTTTCGCGTCCGCGCCCACGGGGGGGGCGAAGCTCTGGATTGGAAGCCCACCGAACGCGCTTGACGATCCTATTAGTTGGTCAGAAGTGTTTATGTTCCCTGACTGAATGCCCCTACCAACTCCGCCAACTTCGTACGTGCTCGTCCCTGTGCCGCCGTACGTCGTAAGACTCGTCGCCGGCGGCGCGCCGTGTCCGTCGCGCTTGCGTTTGCGCCACCCCCGGCTCCAGCCCGTTTTTTTGGCAAACCCATCCACGCCCCCCCCGCCCCCATACCCCGCGCTCCCGAAAAAGTACCCGTCACTCGCCACCAGGTCCTCAATTCCTACCAAGTCCTCGGTTCCCGTGACGGCCGGAGCGCCTTGTCGCACCGCGCTGAGATTGTAAAAATAGATGTCAGTCTTGTATGGGCAATCAGTCGGCGGAATGTGGAAATGGGAAATACTTACCGGCGTCGCGCCTTCTCCGTGTCTTCCCGCTCCGCCCAGACCCACCGCGCGTTCTCCTCCCGGGTGGGCCTTCCCGGTTTCCACCACACCAGGGCTGACATCGCATCCACCGCCCCAGGCGTCCCAAACGCCCCGGCGCCGCGAGCGGAAGCCAGAGCGTGCCGCAACCTCCGCTGCGTCGCAAAAAGCGCGCGCGTCGTTTCTTTCCGGAAATCCTCCACCAAAACTTCAGGCATCGCCGAATCGGGAACGCGACAACGGCCGTTTCTTAACGTAACGCCCGGTTCGCGTCTGCGAATTAACGTGAACGCGCGCTCGAAGTCGACCCAGCGATGCGTCTCGGGACGCGTATCGTCATTTCCTGGTGAACCGCTGCCAAACGGTTGGTTCGCGTGATTCGTACTCGCGTTCGCATTCGCATTCGTATTCTTCGCGTCGTCGTCGTCGCCGTCCGCCTCTTCCGGTTCCGGTCGCGGTACCGTTTTTTCTCCCAGCCGTAACCGACAGGAGAACAACAATGATTCCTGACTCACCAGCCACTGCCTCGTCGCAGGCGATGCGCAGAACGCCACCCGCGTCGCGGCGAGTGACATTTTTTCAGCCCGGCCGTCGGTTTCCCGATTTCCGGTCCGGAACAACAAGGCTGCGAGCCGATCCAGTTTTCGGTCCGACGCCCCCCAAAGCCTCGCCTCGTCCAGGCGGTGAAGCACGGTCAAACGAGCCTGTTTGTGTGTGAGGGTAGTGAGGGTATGCACGACACAAGGATGAGGTCGGTCAGGGTTCCTTCCCGGTGGCTTGGAGGCAGGGAGAGTTAGGGAACGAGGGACACGACGGCCTAGGTGGAATCTTGGCACTCGCGAATCTGGGCACCCAAGATTCGAAACAGGCACCGGACTTCGTGAACACGCACCTTCGCAACCTCCACCAGCTCATCTAGGTCGGCCTCGCTATCGTGCGAGACCTCGCGCATCGCGGGACGTCTCGCCTGGCGCCTCGGAACGAGCCGCGCGCGCGTTGCACCTCCGCGCACTGCCGAGCAGGGGGCGGGGGTCCCCCAACTGCCAAGAAAACTTTCCCGCAGCTCTCAAACTCGTGAAAGAAACGTTGGGAGAATGTTAGATTACACTTCGGTCACTCCTCTCCTCTCCGGGTTCGGTGCCCACATGCCCGTGGGTCCGCCGCGTCCTGGGCGTCGTCGCTCCGAGTGGTCGTCCGCGAGCCTCGTGGACTCACCTCCGCGAAAAGAGTTCGCGAAAACACCGCCCGAGCGCCGTTTCGCGCCACCCTCGCAAACCCCCGGGTTGCGTTTCGCGGAGTTGTCGAAAAGCGCGGATGCGGCGGAGACCGCTGGTGACCACCGAACGTCCCTGCGGTGCTTACTGAAATGCTTGGCCCTGGCGAAGGTGCGTGTCGCCTCTATTGTGTGCGCGGGCGGGGTTCTGGGCAGGGACGAGGCGTGCGCGGTGGCCAAGACGCACGTGCGAATCGCGGAGGTGTACGAAAAAAGTAAAGGACTCGGTTTGGGTTTCGGCGACGCCAATGGTGCCACCAACGACGACGACGTCGCCGCTTCACAAGAAGCCAGCGAAAAAAACGGCCTCGCGCAAGCGGTGACGCACTTGCAGCATGCCATCGGGGCGTGCGGCTTGGGGTTTATTCGAGATACTAAGAACAGTAGTAATACCCGTCTTCAAACCACCTCCAAGAACAACGGAAACGGAAGCGTGGCTCAAAAAAATATTTCAGAAACCGCGACTCCAGCCGTGCGCCTCGCGCTCGCGCAAACAAAACTCGACGCGCGCGCGAAACTCGCGCCTCGGCTGCTCGCCGTGGGCAGGGTGGAGGACGCGTGCGAGTGCACGAAACGGGCGCTGGATTCTTTGGGAAGTGACACGAGTGACACGACTGTTTCTACAAGTGCGACAACGGTTTCTAAAAATCCTCAACAGCTGGACACGAAACTCGCGCTGCTTCTTTGTTCCGCGGACGCCGAGCGTTTGGCTGGCGTTTTTTTTCAGAGAAAAGCGCGCGCGGCGAGGATACGCGCGAGGCGCGCGAAAGCCAGTTTGAGTTCCGGGTCGTACGACTCTGGTGTTGATTGGAACGTTGGAGTACTGGACACGACGGAAACACGAACCCACGCGACGACAGAAAGTTATAACGCGACGGAAGACCTGTCGGGCGAGGCTTTTTATTTACGGCACTCAAAACTCGCCTGGGAAACGTTTGAGACGGTGCAGGCGTTTGAGACGGCGCAGTTGGAACACGAAGACGCGGCGCGTTCGCGATTCGCGACCTGCGATACACGACTACACGACGCGGAGAAGGTGTTGAGTGAACTAAGCGCATTACGAGGAAACGGGAGTATCGGTACTCCAAGTAGTAGTCCCAACCGCACTACTATCGTCGAAGTGTACACGCGTCGCCGGGATTTGCGCAGGTCGCAAGGGGACTGGAAAGGAGCGGTGGTTTCGGTCACTCAGTTGTTACACATGGCGGTGGCGAACCACGGCGCGTTGCCCGGGACGAACGCCACACGCAGTCACGGGCACAACGCGTTCGCCACGGGCGCGCTTCACGGCGAGCTCGCCGAGCTTTTCATACGGCGTAAAGATTTCCACAGCGCGAGGGTTCACGCTGGGGCGGCGGTTGCGGCGCTGATGGTTGTTTCTGATTCGAAAAAGGGACGTACCACTACGGAAAAGAAACACACGGCCGCGAGTTTAAACGCGTCCGGCGTGTTGGGGTTCGCGACGGCGCGTTCGGGGGATTTATTTCGCGCCGCGGCGATTTACCGCGACGCGATTCACCGCGGGTTGGAACAAGGTGTTTTTCATTCTGAATCGACCGATCTCGGGAACCTGGAAGCGCAGCTGGGAAGCGTCCGGTTCGCGGCGAGCGACGTTAGTGATGACGCTTTGGATGAAAATGAAAACGATGTCGACAGCACGAATCGAGAGGATTCGAAAAGCGAGCTGCGTTTGGCGGCGGCGGCGGCGGCGGCTGAATCGGCGGCGGTAGAGTCGTCTCGTACGAAGCGCCTTTCATCAATCGCGGCTCTTGAAGAAGCCTTGGGGTGTTTCGGTAGGGCGCTGGAGATTGAGCAAAAAACCAACGGGGCGTTTTCGGGGAGGTGTCTTGAGTTGCAGGCGAGGGTGGACGAAACCATAGCCGCGCTTTTCGAGCAAAGAGCCGCGGGGGAAGACGGCGCGGCGTTTTTGTAATTTATGCGGGTAGTATCCGGATTTAATGCGTGCGCACGCGGGTGGTGGTCATCCGAAAACCGTCTGACCGTATTGCGATCGACCACAAGAGGTTTTGCCTTGAAAAAAAAAAAACCAAATTTTGGCAAAAGCAACGACTTCGGCTGTTCCCAGACGAACTTTGAAGGCGACGTCCCCGCTCTGCCCGGGCACGGCCGCACATCGCAGCGCGCGGGAGTGGTGGGAAACGAAGGATGAGTAGCATACTAAAGCGATGCTCGCACGGCAGGCAGAAAGGCAGCTGCAAGGAGTGCAGCCCCTGCCCTCACGGGAAGCTGGAACGCCACTGCGCGGCGTGCAACCCCTATCCTCACGGCAAGGTGAAATACTTCTGCGCGGCGTGCAACCCCTGCCCTCACGGCAAGCGGAAAAGCAACTGCGCGGCGTGCAACCCCTGCGCTCACGGCAAGCGGAAAAGCAACTGCGCGGCGTGCAACCTCTGTCCCCACGGCAAGCTGAAACGCAAGTGCACGACGTGCACCCCCTGCCCCCACGGCAAGCTGAAACGCAAGTGCACGACGTGCAACCCCTGTCCCCACGGAAAGCTGAAACACGACTGCGTGGAGTGCACCCCCTACCCCCACGGCAAGCTGAAACGCATGTGCACGACGTGCAAAACAGCACGCCCAGGTCCGCCGAGTTCGAAGCGAGTTAAGCGCGAGCCGGAGAGTTCGCCCGAGGTCAAGCTCGAGCCCGAGGTCAAGCTCGAGCCCCAGGTCAAGCAAGAGCCGTTCACGATTCAAGGCTACTTCGGTTTTGACACTGGGAGGCCTTGAAGGATGTTTATGACGAGTGAAAAGACACTGCATGACTACTACTCTTACAACGACGAAGAAGACACAACTACTCTTCAAACCTAAACCATTTATGTCACAACTGAGTACTCCGGACTTACAGTATTTGTCGATTGTATTCGTGACGTTATCAAGTATTCGTAATAGTATTTGTAAGGTTATCGAGTGAGTATGTATATGTCAAACTGGCACACCTAACTACCTAAGATACCACCTAATTCTTACGCCCCGATCGCGTTGATGTGGTGTCCCCACGCCAGCCCGGTGGTGAGCAGCCCAAACACCAGAAACGGCTGCGCGCTCGCTTGGTACTTCACGTCGTTCTTCACCGGGTCCGGTAGGAAGAACTTGAACTGGAAGAATATCTGGGGGAAGATCAGGGCGAGTAGGACGTTGCTGTACCCCACTTCTCCTATTGTCCGCAAGTAAGCCGCCACCGCGAGCTGCGTGGCGTCAATCGACCCGACGCAGATCCACTTTGCTTTCTCCACGCCGAAGGCGACGGGGAGTGAGACGAGGCCCATCCGCCGGTCACCCTCGATCGATTTGAAGTCGTTCACGATCGCGATCCCCAGTCCCGCCCACGAGTACAGGATCGTGAGAATCATGACATCAAGCGTGAGCTCGCCGAAAACAGCCTGCCCCGCCCACCAAGGCAGGGCGATGTACGAAGCCCCGAGGGCGTAGTTCCCCCTCCACCCTTCCTGTTTCAGCTTCAGCGGAGGGGCGCTGTAGATGTACGAGACGAAGGACCCGAACAAGGTAAGAAGAGTAACCACCGGGAACTCGTGCTCGCACCACTGGTCCAGTGTCCACGCCGCGGCCCACCCCCCGAAAAGCAACACGTAGATCTGGACCTGCACGTCGAACTCGGAGATGGCGCCGCTTGGGATGGGGCGGTTGGGTTCGTTGATGGCGTCGATCTCGCGATCTTCCCAGTCGTTGATCGTCTGCGTGTACCCGGTCAGCAAGGGGCCGGACATGAACATACACAGCAACGCTTTGCCGAAGTTCTCGGGGGTCCAGGTGTAGTGCCCTGAAGCTGCGGCGCCGCACATCACGCCCCAAATCAAAGGCACCCACGTCACCGGTTTCGTGAGCTGCAGACGGATTTTCCAGATGTCCGTGGTTTGCGCGCCTCCGCGGATGCCGAGAAGCTGTCTGAATCCCGACCCGGCTTCTTCGTTCTCCGCGCCTTTCTTTTTCTCGGCCGCCGCGGTCTCGGTCTCAGCGGCATCCTCGGAAGCGGCGGCGACGCGGACGGTTCGCGAACGGACACCGGCGGTGAGACGCGGCGACGCGGTGTTGAGGCGAGAAGCGCCGAAGACGACGCGTCTTTTTGGGACAACAGAGCCCACGCGCGCGACGACGCGCGCTGGCGCACGCGCGCCGGCGACGGGCGCGACGCGCGCCGCGGTCACGGAAAACAGGGCCATGGCAGCCATGGTGCGACGCGTTCGGAACGCGAGAGGTCGAATGGAGGGAGGCACGGGGGCGAGACCGCTTCGGCCATCGGGGATAACATCGCGGCCAAACCGGGAGATCATCAGTGGGATTCGTTTTCAGGTTTCTGTGAACGTTTCGTTTCTCGCTGCACTTCATCAGGTTTCTGTTCCCCATCCTCACAACGACACGCGGCGGGCGGCCGTTTTCCGGAAGAGCTCCCCGTGCCTCGCGTGCCCCGGTGTCGGCGCAGACGACCCGGCCGCCTGTGTGGTCCGGCGAGGTGAGTCACCGACGCGGGTGGAGGTACGCAGGGCGGGCGCGGTGGAGGTGAGTAGGGCGAGCAGTCATCATGGTGGAGGTCGGCGGCGGCGGCGGCCCGAAGAAGATGGGGGGCAAGTTCCAGCGCGGGGGGGGCGGAGTGACGAAGAAACCGAAGCAATCGAAGGTTGGCAGCAAGGTCCGCCGGGCGAACAAAAAAGCCGCGGACGCGGGTCCCCGGGAGGCGGAGATGCTGGTGCCTGGAGCTAGGAAGAGTTCAGGAGGTGTTGCGTCAAGCGGTGGTGGTGCCAAAAGCACCACCGCGAAAAAGACCAACAACTCAGCCGAGGTCACCGATCTGGAAACCGTGGACTGGGACAAAGTCGCCGGGTGGCAAACCGTGAAGTACGACCCGAACCGTTTGATTTTCGGCGCCCAGGAAGAGGGGTTCGTGGAGCTGGAGGAGATGGACATGAAAGATCTGGGCGGTGAGTTGAATGCGTTACTGGGTGCGCGTTCGGGGGCTGTCGGGACGGAGAATGAAAACAACGCCTCAAAAAAAAAAAAGGCAAAAGATTCAGGCTTCGAAACCGCCGCCTTGGACGACTTCACAGACCACGACGGCGACTTCGACGAGGACGACCCGGCGCACTTTCCGGAAGGGGTGGATGACGAAGACGAAGACGGGGAGGACACGGAGACTCGAACGACAAAAAAGGCGAAGAAAGAGGTCCCTGTGACACCGAAAAAAGAGGAAAAGAAGAAAGCGAAGAAAGAAGTTTCCGACGCGGACCTCAAAGAAAAGCGACCCAAAACGCTCAGCGCGAAAGACGCGCGCGTTGAGAAGCGCAAACTGCGGTGGAAGGAAAAAGTGGAGGCGGCGAAGCTACGGAAAAAATACGCCAGGGAAGAGTTAGAGAAGGGAGGGGGCGTGTCTGCAGCGTCTACAGGGGATGGAGGGACTACGGATTCTAGGAAAAACAAAGCGGCGACGCGCGACGCTACAGATGATGCCGTCGCGACCACCGCCGACCCGGTGGGCAAGTCCAAACTCGAAGGGTGGCACATGGACTACAACAACTACCCCACCAGCGGGATGGGTGCTGTGGTTGACGGTGTGGATTTGGACACCGGCGTGGACGTGAGCTCGTGGCTCCAGTTTGATTTACACCCGAAACTCTTACGTGGGCTTCAGGATTTGGGATTTTCTGAGCCCACGCCGATTCAAAGCGAGTGTTTGAACCCGGCGATCAAAGGCCGGTGCGACGTGATCGGCGCCGCGGAAACTGGGAGTGGGAAGACCCTGGCCTTCGGGATTCCCATTCTGCACCGGCTGCTGACGCAGATGGACCAGGAACGGGAGGAGAGCGAAAGCGAAAGTGACGACGAGACTCCTCCGGTTGACGACGCAAAAAACGCCGACGAAGAGCACGATCCCGACGACCCGTTCGCGAACGTTCTTGACGAATCCGGCCGAACGGGCGCGACCGCCGGGTTCAAGCTCCCGAAACGACGCAAAGCCCTGCGAGCGCTGATCGTGGCGCCTACCCGGGAGCTCGCCATGCAGGTGTGCGACATGCTTCTCGCGATTGGGAAGCACGCGCCTGAAATCGGAATCGTCCCGGTCGTGGGCGGGATGAGTTTGCAAAAACAGGAACGGTTACTGTCGAAGCGTCCGGAAATCGTCGTCGCGACGCCCGGGCGTTTGTGGGAGCTCATGAACGCGCAAGGCCACGAGCACTTTCTTGACTTGGGGCGGTTGAACTTTCTGGTGCTGGACGAAGCCGACAGGATGGTGGAGCGAGGGCACTTCCAAGAGCTGCACTCAATAATAGACACGCTTCCCATGCCTCCGCGCGTTCAACGACCGAGGGGCGCGGCGAAGGCGACGCCCGAGAGCTTGAAGATTTTCAAGAAACGAGGTGTCGGCAATTTGCCTGACCGAAAAACCGACGGCGACGACGGCAAGGACGGAAAAGGCGACGGCAAACGGGGAGGCCGGGGCAAAAAAGGAGGAAACTCTTTGCTGGTGGATGGCGACATCGTCGAGGAAAACGCACGCGCGGAGGACGGCGTGGAGATTTCTTTGCGCCCGAGCCAGATGCTGGACCGTCAAACCTTCGTGTTCAGCGCGACTCTCACCGTGCCCGACGCGGTGCGCAGGAAACTGAAGAAGGGGCATATGGGCAAACAGTCGCAACATGGTGGCAAAGGGAAATCCGGGGGCGGCGGCGAGGGGTCGTTGACGTCGTTGATGGAACAGGTGCCGTTTTACGGCCGCGTGAAACTGGTAGACCTTACGAATCAATCGGGAACCGTCGCGAAGCGGGTCATGGAAAGCGCGTTGGAGTGCACGGAGGTAAGTTATTTTTTCTTTTTTGGTTTGTCAGCAGTACTTTTGGTACAGCTGGTGTCTGAGAGAGTCTCGAAGACGGAGTCTTCGGGAATCAGTTTTTTTTTCGATTTTTTCTTTTTCTTTTTCAAGGACATACCGTCTCTTGGCCGAGAAAACCCACCCGCGACCCGAAAAACCGGATTTTTGTTGGCGGTGATTATACCCGTGCTTTGCTTAAACTATCGTGTGGATATCTGCCATCTCAAACGCTACGAGCCTCATATGAGCCAACAAAAACGGACCCCGCTTTTCTCGGCCTGGTATTTTTTTGGTGTCGGACACTTTTTTTTTTCTTTTTAAGGAAACGTCTTGAGTTATTATTCATACTCCGAACATCCCTGACCTTTCCATTCTTCCAAAAATTCACAGGATGAGCGCGACGCGCTTCTGTACCACATCCTGACGCAACAGCCCGGCCTGGTGATTGTTTTTGTGAACGCGATTTCCGCGCTCCGGCGCCTTTTGAGTTTGCTTAAAATTTTGCAGTTACCGGTGGAGGGTCTGCACGGCAACATGCAGCAGCGCCAGCGCTTGAAGTACTTGGACCGGTTTCGGAGCGCTGCTTTGACCGAGGGAAACAACGAGAGCCGGCCCGGTGGGGATGTTTTGAGTGGTAACTCCTCTAAAAAAGGAAAAAACAAAGGAAAACAAACCCCGCCGGGCGCGCTTCGCACCTCCGTGCTCGTCGCGACCGACGTCGCGGCGCGTGGGATCGACATCAAAGGTATCGACTTGGTGGTGCACTACCAAGTCCCGCAAAGCGCGGACACGTACGTGCACCGGTCCGGGCGGACGGGGCGCGCGCACGCGGAAGGTGCGAGTGTTCTGTTAGTCACGCCTGGGGAAAGACAGCGGTACCGGAGTTTACTGAGGGCGATGAACAGGGAGACGAACCCGTTGCCCGCGTTTCCCACCGTGGAAACCGCCGTGGCGGAGGCGCGCCGGCGCCTGTCCCTGGCGCAGCGGCTGGACAAAATCCAGCACACCAAGCACAAAGAAACGGCGGATGCTGAGTGGAGAAAAAGTAACGCGGCCGAACTAGGCATAACGCTCGATTCGGACGAAGACCTGGACCAGGACGCGGTGCTCGTGTTCAACGCGGCGGCGCGTTTTGACAAGGCGCGGGTCGCTAAGAAGGCGAAGGCGGCTTTCGCGAAGGCGAAAAGGGCGAAAAAAAGCGACTTTGAGAAACACCGGGACGACGACTTTTCCGACTCGGATGACGGCGAAGATGGCGGTGACGACGACGAAAAAGCGCTCGACAAGAACATGACCTCGCTGGTGGAGGCCGGGTTCGACCAGGATGACCAGGACAGCTTGGGGAGGCTCGGGGAGCACCGCCGGTTGGGTCGCGAGGAACAGAAACTGTTGTTTGAGTTGCACGAGATGCTGAAAATCCCGCTGGGCGTCAAGGCGGCGCGCCGGTCAGCGGTGGCGTCGGCGCGGTACCCGTCCCGGGGGGACGGCGCCGCGAAAATGGCGGAACAGGCGCACCGCAGGGGAGGCACGGCGAGTGCTGGGAAGGACGGCACCGAGGCGCACGCCGCGGTTGACATGCTGAAAGGCGGGACGAAAGCGGCGGCGGCGTTTGGCGCGGCGCCTGGCGGAGCGGCGGGGAAGAAACGGAAACGAACGAAAAAAGAAACGCGGTAGGCTCGAGGGTAAGGTATCGTCACAACCTCAACGACGCACCGGTTATTACTCGCGCTTTTATTTCTCGTAACTACCGTACCGCGCGTCTTTTTTGTCCGCTCGCGACAGCCGTACCGTCTCTCCTGCTTTAGTTTGCGAGTGGGAAGTACACCGAATTGGCGCGCGCGCCGGCGGCGTCGGGCACGGTACCCTAGAAACACAAGAAAGTGTCAGTCTGGTATGGGAAATCAGGAAGGCGGAACGTGTTGGGTGGGAAATACGCACCTCCAGCAAACGCGCGTCCCCGGCGGCGCCGTTTTTCGCGCGCCGCCGCGCCAGGAATGATGGCACCGCGAACACGTGCTGCGCCGCTGATAGCTCAGTACACAGCAGGAACGCCACGGTTACCGTGTGCTTTATTAAGTCCGTCACCTTTTTGTCCCGGATCCCTTGTTCGATGAGAGAAAGCACGCGACCCGGGTCGCCTTTGGTCCACGCGTGCGACGCCTACACCTGTAGCTTTGCGAGGTTCAGTCTGTGCATCCGCATCAGTAGGTTGAGCTCCAGCAACGCGAGCTCGACGCGTTCGTTTAACGGGAACGGGAAAGATTGTACCAGCCGTGTGACCTCGTGCTCACCCGAAACGCACGCGGCCGCGCGAACCATCGCCAGCGCGTCACTATCCTCCGCACAGCTCGGGTGCCCGTGCCCGAGGTACCCGGTTCGTAACCGCTGATTTCGGTTCTCTTCGCCGATAAAATCGCCGGAAAAATCATTAGCGGCACCGCCGCTGCCGCTTGACCAACACGCCACGCCTGGGGTCTCAGGCCGCATCGGCGATTCCGCATTCACGGAGCGGTCGGCGAGCGCACCGCCGCGCGAGCGCTTCATCGCCCGAACCGAAACGTGCGTGCCTCCCCGCGCGTCTCCGACTGGCGCTTTGGAACGAATCTGGGCACCCGGGTAAAAACAGACGCGACCTTCGATTTCAAAAAACGAAAAGGAAAGGAAGTCAAAAAGTTTTTGATGATGAGTCACCGCGCTGCTGCGCTCGTCTCATCAGTATCGCAAGGCCTTGGCGCCTGGTTTTTCAGAGTCTTTCGGATGCCTTCCGGGGACGACGACGCGTGTTACTTCCCAAGGGACCTGGGCCGTGGGTCGTACGGCGGGGACGTGCACTGCTTACAGCGGTTCTTAACCCGGAAAGGGTATTTGCTAGAAGAACCCACCGGGTATTTCGGGGACCGCACCGCGGCCGCGACGAAGCGGTGGCAGGTACGACGGGACCGGTTTCGTGGCATGCCTTTTAGTTGGGTGGGACAACAGTGCTGTTTCCAGACACAACACGCACGCACGGTTACGCATCAACTCAGGACGCGAACCCTAACCTCACGACTGTGGTACTGCAACACACGTCGTCCTGGATGTCAAATGGCGCTCCTTGTGTAGTTTCTTGCTGACACAAATTCCCACCCTCCGTTTTCCGAAACGCGCAGCGCGACAACGGCGTGGATAGCGTGGACGGCACCTTAGAGCCTAGTTCCCGTGACAAGTACGCGTTGCTTCACGGGTTACCCCTGCCCGGTTCCGGCAGGATCACCAGCGGGGCGGGTCCGGATCAGAAAAATACCTGCGTCGACGTGTGCTCCGAGTTCACGGTACGAGGCTTTCCCAATCACCACGCCCCGCCTACGCGATTGCCCATACTCGTACCAGAAGGGACTATTACCTCTGCCCATACAACACTCCCTGACTGTTTACGTAATACACATTACGAGAGACTGACACTTTTCTTTTTACAATCAGGGCGTGCGGGATTGCCAAACGCGGTGCGCGGTTGACAAAAAAGACAAGAAACACGCGTGCAGAGAGGCGTGTCAAACCTCTTTTGGAAGCGCGTGCGACCGAGCGTTCCCCGCGTCAGGGGAGGGAGGGAGCACGAATTTCAAAATATGCCTCTCCTACATGTCCGCGTCGTGCGAAGACACGTGCGGGAAGTTTAGAAATTAATGGAGCCCCCGGTATATTTTGTGAAGACCGAACGATGACGAGAAGACGTGTCCTTTGACAAAAGGATCACACACTACGTTTCACACCTCTTGGTGTTCTGTCACCACATCTTCACACCACCTGAAACCCCTCCGTATTACTCCTCCAGGTTGATTGAGTTGCCAAACTTTTTGTACAGCTTTTCCTTGAGCTCCGCCATGCCGCTCTGCAGTTCTTTTTTTTCCAGTTCCAGCGCGTCCACCTCCGCGTTTGTTTCCGCTAAAAGTTTCTCCAGCATAGTTTCCGCGTCGTCGTTCTCCACGAGCACGAAGGTCTCGCCCACGCCGAAACGCACGGAATCGTCGTCTGTGATGATCAGCTCGTTGCTCGCCTCCTCCAGGTCCTCGGCCATTTTCTGTGTTTATGGAATTAGGGGTGGGTAGGGGTGAGCGTTGTGAGTCGCCGAACATCCATCAATCATCGTTTGCCGCAGAAAAACCAACAGTCGTCGTTGAAAGGCATCGGAAGAAGGTCATCATCATCCTGTCCAACAACCACGTACCGCTTTGGCTTTCAACTCCGCGTTTACTTCGTGCACTCGCGTGTTGAACCGCCCGAACGCGCATATGTGCTGCTGGTCCTCCCACGTCACCTCTTCCGCTTTGCCCCCCTGTGTTTGGAGAGGTGGGTGGAGAGTCAGATCGGGGATGAGTATTGGCCGACCGAGAAGATCTGTTTGAATGAAACGCGATCGCGGGTGGTGGGTGGACCGTGGTGGGGAGCGGGAGGTTTACGGAAATCGCATCAAGTGCGTCGAGTGGGGACGCACGCTCATGGTCCTGGTGAAGGTGTCACACGACTCGCGCGCGGCGGGAAGTGTTTGGGGGCGAGGCGGAGAAGTGACCAAAAAAGTAAACATGGGTGAATACAGGGGTAAAAGTGTTACAAACTTTGGTCTTTATTTCTCAAATTTCGCCGGCGGCCATAATTTCGTGAGTTCACGCTTACCGATAATTATGCGACTTTGGCCGAGTGGTCTAAGGCGATGGACTTGAAATCCATTGGGCAATGCCCGCGTAGGTTCAAACCCTGCAGGTCGCGAATTTATTTTTGCATGGCTGCGTGCAGGGCGACGCAGGCTATCTCACGCGCCTATTTGCAGCTCAATCGGTGATCAGGCGGCTCCAAGGGGACGCGCAAGGTGAGCATGGGTGATGCTCGTTTTGCTCATGTCATTTTTACGAAAACGGGTCTAGGTGAGGTTCGATCCAAGAAATCTCAAACTTTTTTTGGTGGGAGTTGTGTAACTTTTCTCGGATTTAGGATTGCCCACAAGACGCGCACACGACACCTTCCACGTTCGAACTCCCCGCGACGGTTTCCGCGATGTCCTCCAACTCAACACATCTTACCGGTTCTCCCACGGGAGGTGGTGCCGAGACACCCGCGCACGAGTACTCTCCGCAAGAGGCCTTCCCCGGCCTTCCGCAAGACGTCGTGGTCACTCATATTCTCAGATCTGAGCATTTCGACGATCCCGCCGATCTCGCACGGCTCCCAGCGGTGAGCCGTGCGATGCGCGACGCGGTGGCGGCGACGGGGCTTCGGTTTGAGGAGCTTGGTGAGGATGACGCCGTCGAACTCGGATGTTTAAGCGCGCTGCGGCGCCTGCAACGGGGAGGTCGTCTGTCGCGTAAAGAACGCCTTTGCGAGGCAGCGGCGAGTATCGGACAGCTCGAGGAGTTGAAGGTTTTGCGGGAGAACGGCTGACCGTGGGACGAGACGACGTGCAAGGAGGCGGCCTACGGCGGGCATCTCGAGGTGCTGCAGTGAAGGCGTGCGAATGGATGCCCGTGGAACGAGAACACGTGCGCGTTGGCGGCAGAAGCCGGGCACCTCGAGGTGCTGCAGTGGTTGCGCGCGAACGGCTGCCCGTGGAACAAGCAGACGTGCATTGCAGCGGCTCAGGGTGGACACCTCGAGGTGCTGCAGTGGGCGCGCGCGAACGGCTGCCCATGGAACAAGTGGACGTGCATGTACGCGGCGCAGGGCGGGTATCTCGAGGTGCTGCAGTGGCTACGCGCGAACGGCTGCCCGTGGAACAGGATATTTTGTGCGTGGATGGCGAAAGATAATGACCACCAGGTTGTGGTAGCCTGGTTGAACGAGAAATGAATGACCCTTTTCATAAAAACCATCCTAAACCTTTTCACAACGCCCCGAGCGTCCCTCCGCACGCGTAGCAGTGTTTCATCAGACTCATGTTCACCCCCGGAATCGGCGCGAGCTCGATGTGGCAATTCGTGCAGACGCGGTTTCGCGGCGCGCCGATCGCGCCGGCGCCCACCGCGGATTCGCTGGGTTCGGGGGCTTCGCGTTCGTCGTGGCCGCTGCCGCTTTTGTTCTCCCGCGACCCGCCCGCATTGTTGCTCCGTTCGAACCCGCCCGTCCCTCCGTGCGACCCTCTCGGTACGTGCCGGTCCCGCCCAGCCGCGGCCATATTGCCAGTCGCCGCCGCCAGAATGGTGTTCCCCGTTCTTCTCGAAACGGGGACGTGCCTAGGGGCCATGGTGATTCGCTGGCGCTCGCGTCGTTCGCGGCGCTCGCGCTGCTGCGCGCTCGCGGCGCGCGCTTTCAGCTCCGCCTCGGCGGCGGCGAGGTCCATCACGCAATCGTCGCGCGCGCCGCCACCCGCGGCGAACTCGCTCTTGCAAAGCGACGTCCCGCTCTTGCTCTGCGAGCGACTCGGGTGTGTTTTGTCGGAAACGAGCGCCAAGCCCAAACAGTTCGCGGCGGCGGCGTCGAATGGCGCGTCCGCCGTGCCGGCGCCGCCGCCCCTTGCCGCGCGGATCGCCGCGGACACCGCGTCCCCGCCGCTCGAGGTGTCCGCGGCGGCACGGAGAAGCGCGGCGGTGAGAGGATACGGGCTTTTTTCCGCACCCGCTACCTGTTTCGGGGCCGCCGACCAACCACCTGCGCTGCCTCCCAACCTCTGCGCGGCGACCAGCGCTTCCAGGACTTGTTTGAACTCGGAGTACCCGGTTGTTTGAACGTCGTGCTTTCCGTCAGCGTCGGTTCTTCCTTTCGCTTGCGTCTTGTGTTTCCCACGGACACCGCGCTCGCGGTTACCACCCTCCTCGCCACTGCGTTTTTCGTCATCAGCAACACCAAAACCCATCGCCAGCGAAACTACACCCACAACGCCTGCTCGTCGCAACGGAGCCTCCGCGACGCACGCGAGCGCGCGCTCGCGAGCGTCGTCGTCGTTGTCCGGTTCCACATTTGTCTCGGTCGCGTCCATGTTTTCGGAAACCCGTTTGCTCGCGCAATCGTTCGTCGTCGCGCGAACCTCGCCCCGCCTGCGTTTCCGCCCGGTGGACGCCACCGAGGTGGGTGTGGTCCCTGCTCCAGCGCCACCGGCAAGGTCGTTTTCTTCAGCAGCATCGATGGTTGTTGTTGTGTCCCTTCCAGAAGAACGGGCCGCCGCCGCTTTTCGCGCTCGGTCTAATTGCCCGTACAAAACCGCGCTTCCGTCGAAAATGGCTGCGACGCGCGCCAGTAAAAACGGAAGCGTCGCGAGGGCGTCGGCGCGGAAACAGCCGGCGCCGTCTACGCGAATTAGAAGAATAGGCCCGTCCCCGTGCGGAGACGGCGTGGAGCACGTTTTCTTGTACGCCTTTTTCTTTCGAGTCCCAAACTCAAAACTGGCAAACGGAACCCGTATCAGAAAACCGGGCGACGACGAACCCGCGCCGCGTTTTGAAAACGGTCCGGACGCCGCGGTGAGCGCGGCGAACAAGTCGTCGCGCAACTTGAGTAAAGGTTGTTGTACTCGATTTGAGTCAATCAGCCCAGTGCGAGCAGCAGCACTGGCCTGACCATCAAAACTGTTCGTATCACCACCAAAAGAAGCGTCCATCTCGAACCTCAGCGCGGGCGCGTTTCTTCGCGAAGAGGCGGGAATATTCTCAAGCCGCACAATTTCCAGCAAAACCGCGTCCCCCGTCGTTCGCGGGTAGTTTACGTTTTTCATATCGTCGCCGCGACTCCTCGGGTAACCCGCAGGGCAACTCGTGCTCGCGTACGTGTTTTTTTGTGTTCCCTCGACTCCTCGGAGTGTGAATCCGGGAAGAGTCGCGGCGACGCGCGTGGTGTCGTGGCCGGCGGACGACGCAGAAGCACTCGTTTGCAGGGTCAACCCGCCGCGCCACCGAGGCGAGGGTTCGAAAATCGAACGCACTTTGTTTTTTGCGTCGAGACACGAAACGCTCCGCAGCTCCGCACACGCGCGTTTGGCGATTTCAAGGAGCAACGGTGGAATTTTTGGAACGCGCTCTTCGTGTGTATCTTTTCCGTCGTCCTTGTCATCACCGAGCAGCACTATGATGATTGCCTTGCCCCCAGCTCTTCGCACCGCACTCAAAACGCCATACGCGGCGACCGCTTCAGGGGGCCACTCCCCGTTCCCGCCCCCGCCGCCGTCCACGCCGCACGTGATCCAAACAACGTCTGTAGTTTTCGTTTGCTTTTCTCCCTTTTCTTTTTCGTTTTCGTTTGCGAAATCGCCGAGCAAAGAAACCGCCCGCGCCGCCGCGCCCGCGGGGTTGGTCATGCGTTCGATTTGTGTTTCGTCACGGTTGACACGAGTTGCAGCAATATCAAGGGCGTTGGTGTCAGTGACCATTCGTGACAACGCCTCGTCCCCAGCCTTCGCGTCGAGCCACCGCGTGTCGGGCGCCGAAAGCGCCTTGGGTTTTTGGAACGATTCCGATTCGGCACCCGCTGTTTGGCCTTTTCGCTTCACTCTTTCCTTTTCGCTCGACCCACCCGTGACGCCACTCTGCTGCACCTCGGGCAACACCAGATCCGGCCACCACGTGCAGCACGCGAACTTCGGTGTGGGGGCGTCTAGGCCGAGGGGTGCCCACCAAAAATCCTTCGCCGCCCGCGACGCACACAGCAAGTCACCGCGCAACATCTCAAGCGCGGTGCAAAGCGATCGCGACGACACATCTTCGTGCAACGCCTGCGTATCCACGCCGTCCAGCCCCCTTAAATCCTCGTACCCGACCCCGCCCCCCACGCCGTCCACGCGGCACGGCCCAAGCAACGCAAGCAAACGTCGCTCCGCCATCGTCGCGCACAACACGTGCGCGGCGGAGTGCCATAACTACAATAGAGAGATCCGAGAACAACGAAAAAAGGCGCGAAAGAATCCCGAAAGAAAAGACACTTTTTTCGGGACAAGAAAAGAGAGTCGAGAGGCTCGCTATCGTGTTTCATCACTCTCTACGTGTCCCTATTTTTGCTACTGCCCTTCTTCTCTTACCGTGACCCTCTCCCTCCCTCCACTACCCTCGGTGCGAGAAGAACTCGAAGTCAGGGTGGATGACTTTTTGTTGTTTCAGCCATCCCCGGGCGCCGTTTCTCATCGTCTTGAGCCAATTCGCAATCTCCGCCGGGCGCCACAGCTCGGCGCGCAGTTTATAATACGCCAGCCCGAAAGTCCGCAGGGGTATCAATTGCCGCTGCGTTGGGTCGGAGTTTCTTAATTTGTTGGACCGGCCACTCAAAACAGCCTCGCCGGAAACGGACCCAACGGGAGGAGCGGGGCACCCGCGCAGATGGCGCGGCGGGTCGGGTTTTTCGGTTATTTTTTCGGTATCGTCTGTTTTTTCGGTTTCTGTTGTTTGCCCGATACCATCCCCAGCACCGTCCCCAGCCCTGTCTTCGGTTCGCGTGCTCAAGCAGTGGTAGGTCAGGAAACACGCGGATAGATCTCTCAACGTCTGTCCAACCGGAATTCGGTAAATCGGGTACCACGCCACGGCGACCCAGGAGGCTTGGTGCATTTCGTCGCTGCGCAGGTCGTTTAGAACCGGATTCTCGGCGACTAAACGCGCGGTCGTGTCGCTCAACGGCGGCCGCGAGTACGGCGAGGCTTGTTCGAAATACTGGAAAACCAGGGTCCGGCCTGGAATGGTCTCGCCACCCCTGGTGGCGGCGTCGATGCCGGAGGGTAACGGCGTGTGCTGCGTTTTTTTCGCCTCCAGAGCCGGGGCGTCGCTTTTCGTTTTTTCGGTCGCGGCAGTGAAGGACGCCTCCGCGTTAGTCTCATTCTCGTCGACCTCGGTTGCTTTGAATATCTGTATCCCACTCAAGAACGGGACGTAGTACTGACACACCTGGTGCTCTTCGTCATCCAGCGCCAAAGGGACCTCCACCCCGTACGCGCTCCATTCGTCGAAGAAACTCCAAAGATCTTTCAGCGCGAAGGCCGGGGATGAGGATGAGGAGTCACCTCCGGATGCGCTGGCATCCTGCTCGTCGCCCGCACCCTCCGGTCTTCCCCCTTCCTCCTCAAGCACAGGCACTAACGGCACCGTGGATACGACGAAGGATTCGATGTTGCTAATGTGATTTGTATCGTCGAAAGTTTCACGCAAAGCGTCCGGTGGCACGCGCGTGGGCGTGGTCTCCCCGGACCTCGGTGCGGTGGTCGTCGTCATTCGCCGATCCACAAATGAACCTCGAGCACCTCGGGCAACACCCGTCCCCTCGCGACTCGGCGGGGTAATGCGCGCCCCTGGACACGACTGGATCCAACCGCACAGTCGTCCGCCGCGCCTGCTACGCGCGTCTCCGACGGCGTGCCGTGCGCAGTGAGTTCACCACTGCCATCTCATACACAGGGGTGTGGGACATGCAAATATCCACTCTCTCAAAACCGAGGAGATCGGCGTCGAAAATCGGCGTTGCGTGTTTTTTTGACCGGCGAAGAATTGCCTTGCCCACTTCGCGCGGCGCGCGACGCGGTGTGTGTTCGGCGGACCGGGTCTGGCATCCTTTTTGCCGCGACCCGTACCCACGATGGGCAAGAAGAAACCGGAGTTGAGCAAAACAGAGAAGAAGTACAACAAGAAGGACGTGTTTGCGTTGAAGGATGTTTTCGACGACGCGGACGCGGATGGGTCGGGCGAGATCGACGCGAACGAGCTGCGCAAAGCTTTAAACAAAAGCAACCTGGGCGACGCCGCGGACGATTTCTTCAAAGCAATAGACACGGACGGAAGCAAGAAAATAGGCTTCGACGAGTACTTGAAGGTAAGTGGAGTAGTACGGTGGTGGAGCAGTACAGGGGAAGTGGGGATGACTCCAATGCACTCAAAATCAACCAACACTGCTGACATCTTTTCCATTTTCAATTCAATCCTGTAAAACACAAGGCGTACTACCGCAAAGCCAGCCCCAGCGAAGTGAAGGACATGATGCTCTGGGTGTACCCCCTGAAGATAGAGAAACCCCCGACGCCGCCTAAACTCAGTGACCTGCAAAAACGCGAAATCAAATCCATCTTCGTGTTGTACGATTTAAACGAGAACGGGTCGCTTGATAAAAAGGAACTCCTGGAAGCGCTGAAAGACACCGGGTACGATGACGACGAAATCGAAGAGATGTTCGACGACTACGACGTCAACGGGGACGGCGAAATAAGCCTGCGTGAGTTCGAAAAGATGCTGGAGGCGGCATACTTGTAGGGAGGGGTTAGTGTATTGATATAGAGTTGTAGTTTAAGGCGTTGAGGTGAGGGCAAGAAGTTGACCAAAATTATTTGCCAGTGTTCCAAAAAGTCGTGCGTTTCTGCCAAATAAAATGTTGCTGGGGATGAGTGTAGCCAGCCTCGTAAAAAGTCGTGTGCATATGTCCCTCCCCGGTCGCGGGCAGTGCTTGTCGCGTCCGACGCGACCGGACGTCGGGTCGAGACACAGGCGCTTCGTGTGGCGAGCGTGTGGTCCGGTTCGCGGGCGGCGACGCGTTTCCCGTGTTTCGGTAACACACGCGACTCCGTTTCCGGAAGCGAGTCGGGCTCGGGATTTTGGGCACCACACCAGCCGTCAGGTTCCGGTTCGGGGGTGGGACTTGGAGCTTCGGAGGCGGGTAACGGCAGACGCACGCGGGGTTTTTTACCTTTGCCGATCGCGGTGTCGATCGTGAGACGTGCAAACACGGTTCGGTGAACGTGTCGTGCCACACAGGGTGATCCGCGTACGCCAGGGACACGTTACGCTCGCCGAGCCAAAACAGGCGTGCGCTCCAGCATTCGGATCGGGGAAAACAAGCATCTGTGATGAGCGCACCGCACACCGCGGTTTCCGATGACAACGTCGTGGTCGTGTCTACCGAGGCACCGAAGTCGGTGGCGTGGCACGATCACCACGGCATGGAGCTGACGCACGTCAGGGAATTCGAGCCGAGGTGCGTTTTTCGCGCGAGCCCCAGCACCCACGACCGCACCCCGTGGGGAGACCCACCCATCAATCCTATATCTCGTTTTCCGACACGCGATAGGCCCTTTTGCCAAAAAAAGAACAAAAACCGAAACCGCGCGGTTTACCAAAACCCGCCGTCCGGCTCTTCGTCTGACCCTCCCCTCCTCTTCCCGTCTCCAGCGAGCCGACTGATTCCGACGACGACCGCGGGATGAGACGAGACAGGCAAAGCCCGAGTGTCGGGTGCTGCGTGATACAATAGCACAGGGACCCACACGCGGTCCCTAACCTCCGAAAACAAATGAGTACGGTTTCTAGTGTATTACAAACTACTGTATTTCCCCAACGCGAGTCGTCACAACGAGCGGTGCTACCATCAAGCCCTACGAGTACACTCACATCACTACCATCAAGCCCTACAAATACTCAGAGTTAGCTCACACGACTCACTGCCGTAGAAACCTTACCTCTGACTTTTTTTCGTGGCGCTCTGCGCGTCTCGCCATCGTTTGGTCGCCGCGCGCACGGCACGCTCCGCTTCCAAAATTTCTTCATCCCCGAGCGGCGTCACGAGCGGCCCAGGGGACAAAACCCCTATGACTTCGTCGACCTGCCGCTCGGCTTCTTGAAACACCTCGCTGATTGGTCGGCGGCGGCGCATCACAGCGTCAATGATACCTGCTGGGGAAGGTACCGAACCTGGTACCTTGCCGCCCTTGCTCGCGGCTTGCGCCACGATGGAAACGACGCCGGCGACGACGCGCGAAAACATTTTCCGTGCTTTCTGGAGTCCTTCTTGAGTTCTCCTTGACTCACGCCTACGCCTGCACTCCCTTCCTGGCTACACCCGAACAACCCTCGCGCCTGCGATCCCGGGAACCTTTTTGTTCGCGAACTTGTCCGACTCGAAATCACCGGCCAGGTCGAGGCGCACGTACCACCCGTCGCCGCGCTTTTCTGTGGAGTGCGTCCTTTGCCTTTTCCCCGCCGATTTGATCCCAGCCGGAACCAAACTCACCCCGTCGTCCGCGAACGTCGTGCTACGGTACAGTTTCTCCCCGGTTTGTAAGGTTACTTTGTACAGGTGCCACGGACAGGACAGACACGCGAAACTGCCAACGTCCTCGATGTCGCCCGCCCCGAGAGGACCGCCCGCGTGGTAACACAACGAATCCACCGCGAACACGTCGCCGTGGTGGTTGATAAGAGACACGTGCCTCGGCCGGCCGTCGGAATCAAGCAGCTGCACGTGCACGCGGTCGCCGTTCCGGGATAACTCGTCAACAGCCGCGACGCGCACGAAAGGACGCTCGCCGTTCGGGGTGATAGGGTCGGCCGTCGTGAAACCGCGCTCCGAAACGGAGCGACGCGCGGGGAGGAATGGTTGAGATTTGAGTTAAGGAAGATAATTTCTCAAGTGGGAGACACGCGACGCGAGTACCATGGTACCGTGTACGAGAATTATTAACCGTACGCGAAAGGCTCGTTCAATCACAAAATGCGCGGGCCGGCGCTCTTTCGTTCGCATCGCTTCTCTCATAAAATCTTCTGCCGTCTCGCGAACTTCATGATGCTCTGGAAGATCCCGGTGATCCCGGCGACGATGAGGAAGCAGGTTAGGTAAAAAGCTGAAATGGACATCTCCAAACATGACCTCAAGTTCATCCCGAATATCCCAGTCACGAGCGCGCCGAGCGCGGCGGCGAAGGTGGCGATGCTTAGGGTTAGTTCCAGCTTGGAAACCTCGTACCGCCGGCTCGACAGGGAAACCGAAATCGACTCTTCCAAATCGCGCGTGTTTTCAAGCAACTGCTCCGCCGCGTTGTGCACGGTTTCAGTTTGCTGCAAGTAGTACTCAATCAGGTTTTCCACTTCTTCCTCTTCGTCTTCCTTGTCCTCTTCGTTCGTGGCGGTACTGCTAATCGTGAAATCCGCGATATCGTCGTCGTCATCCAGGGTGTCCAGCAACACTTGCCTTACGGAACCGGCTCGCGAATCAAGCGCGACTAAGCTCTGTTTCGTGAGCCGCAGCTCTTCAAGCACCGCCGGGTTGATGCTCGACCGCAACTGCGACGAAACCCGCTTACACCGCTCTTCACAGAACTCAAGCTTGGCGTAGAGCTGGGACATAGTTTCCTGCAACGCGGCTTCCACCATTTCCAGCTCGAAGGGAATAGGCGCCCCGCCCACCCCCCCGGGCGTGGCGTTCAAGTCGTAGTCCAAATCGAAGTCACCGGTGGCGGAGGAGGAAACAAACTCGCCAAGCGAAGAATTCCCCTTGGCGCCGTTCTTTCCGCCAAAGTCGCCGCCCGCGTACAAGGACGAATCCCCAGACGAATGCTCCTTCACGCGTCGCTGCACCGCGTTTAGAAACCGCCTGCCGGTGTCCGTGTCAGGCTCGAACAGCAGGGCGTGGTCGGGGCGAATGATGACGCGCACCCCGAGGTTGACCATGATCGTCTGGTCCTTCACCAGAAGCGCTGCGACGCAGGAAACATTTGGTCAGTCGGGACCGTGAGTCGTGTGAGTAGTTACTCCGGACAATCAGCAAACAGGCGGCCGGATTCGGGCCTCCACAGTGTTTTACTCTGGTGCACCTGTTGTGGTGGTAAGACTTGCTGACTGCACTCCTGGTAACGAGTACCAGTACTGGTAGATGTTACGTACGCCACACGTCGCGGTAAACGGCCGGTGAGGCGGATTTGGGAAAGCCCAGCCACGCGTACCGGGCGTGTTGTTGGTTTGAAGCAGGGACGGGTCGATTCGGCGTAGATCGCGGGGCGTCAGATCGGCGTCTCGAAGAAGCGCGCGTCTTGTCAACCGCTGCGATCGTACCACTCCCGGGCCATCAAGGGAGTCCGGGGCGTTGATGCGCATCACTTCGTACGGCTTGGGCGGGTTCACGGCGAGGTACCGCTTGTCTTTCTTTTTCTTCGAGGCTTCGTTTTTGTTTGTCCCGGGAGCGGTACCCGTAGCGCTTGTTCCATTTTTAAACCCCGAAACGCTTTCGTTAGCGTGTGTGTTTCCGTCCGTGGCGGCGGCGTTGTTCCGCTCTCCGTTCGCCACGGCATCGGCGATGATCGAGCCGACGTGCGCGGCGGCGCCGGTGAGCGCGCCGTGAACCCCGTCGGCGCCGTTGCCGTTTACCCCTCCGTTCCCACCAAAGCCGGTGCCGTCAAAGGGCATTTCCCGTTCCTCCTCCATCCCGCCGTTCAGCGCGCCCCCGTCCGCCTCGGGGTACACATCACGTTGACTGACATCTGAATCGCTGGGGGAGGTGTATACCGCTGAACTCAAACTCGAAGCAGCACCCGCGGAAACGTCGGTCCCGCCGTTCAGCGCTTTCCAGACTGTTTTTTTCAGCCACGCACGTTTGCCGCCCCGCGCGGGGCGCGCCGCGCAATCTGAACCTGAGGTCCCGGGGTCAATCCCGGGCGATTCCGGGTCCGGGTTTTTAGTGCTAGACACGCCGAAGCCCTCGGTGACCACCGTGGCGAAGACATCCGCCGGGGCCTCGTTGTTCGTATCGCTCGTCTTCGCGCCGCGCGCGCCCCGCCCGCGACCGCGCCCAGCACCCGACCTCCATCCCTCCTCCCACTCCGCCTCGGATCCGCCTCGCACGCCCACCAAAACGGACCCTCGCGGGCGCCACCGCCGGGTCGTTGCCGGGGTGGTGCCCGGGATCCGGAAAGGGCCGGTGTTAGCGCACAAACGGGGACGCACGCCCATGGGCGCGGGCGCCGAGCTCATGCGCGCGGCGTACGCCAGAACGCCCGTCGCACGCGTTGGCGTCGGCAGGGCGCGAAGGCGACGCGACAAGCGCGTGGGCGCGGGGGGGGCGAGCGCGACATGAGACGTGGCACTCGCCGCCATGACGCGTACGCGGAGTCGAGTAAGACTAAGGCCTTTCCGGTCGCGAGAACTCTCTGCTTTGACCGGGGTGTGGGTGCCAGCGGGAACCGCAACGAACGAATGTGTTATCGTTGAATTTCCGAGTTGGCAACTTCACAACCGCCGTGATCGGTACGGGCGGCGCGGTGAGACCGGTGGGGTGACACCGTCGCGCGTCGGTACGGTCGTAGGTCGTGACGCACCAGAAATGTGTGTGCCGGCTCGCTGTCGGTTTTCCGCGTGTCCGCAGTGCTGCGGAGGAATGAAGTCTTGACGCGTCAGCAGCTCCAACGAACGCGCTCATCACCAGGTGGCGAGGTGGGCACCGATCCGATTGATCTCGATTTTTTTTTTTAAATTTTGTCAATAATCGTGCTGGGCACACCTCAGATTATGGGACCGCTTGTGCCACAACGAAGGACGCCGGCACGTCGCCCGCGCGCCTAAAGTTACCCACCGTAGTCACCAAGCATGGCGGGTACGACCCCCCCACTGGACGTCGCCTCTTTGACCGCTGAGGCGGACGAGAGCTTCGCGAAAGGCGTCGCCGCAATCAAGGCGGGCACGATGGATGAAGCCATCGAGCTCCTGGCGAGGGCGCTTGAGTTGAAAACCACGCTCCACGGCGAACAAGCCATCGAGTGCGCCGCGTCCTACTTCCGGTACGGATGCGCCTTGTTCTACAAGGCGCAGGACGAAAACACGGTGTTTGGGAAACAGGCGCAGGCGCAGGCGAGTGCGAAGGATGACGCTGACAAACGAAAGCCTCAAATCGCGAATGAGACGGCCGTGGATGACGGCGAAGCGTGCGACGACGACGACGACGAGAAAGACGGCGAAGATAAAGAAGACGGCGAGGACGACGACGAGGAGGAAGATGACATGGAACTCGCGTGGAAACTGGTGGAGAACGCGCGTTTGATTTACGAAGAGGACGAGTCACACCCTATCGAATTAGGTACGTGTTGGGCCTTTCCCAAATCCCGGACGACTGTGTTCCCATTCAAGACTGACACTTTCTTTTATTTATCGTAAGCGAACTGTTTCGAGACCTTAGGCGAGATGAACACCGAGCACGCGAACTTCGCGTCCGCACTTGAGGATTTGGAGCAGTGCCTTGCAATTTTGGAAACCGAGCTGGAGGAGGACGACCGACGAATCGCCGGGGTGCTTTTAAGCATTAGCGTTGCGCAGCAGATGGACGATAAGCTGGAGAAGGCTTTGGTGAACTGCGCGCGGGCTATATCGATTTTGGAAGCGAGGCTGAAGCGTTTGAAAAGTAGCGACGAAGCCGCGATTGCGGCGATGCAAAATTCACAGCCTCCCGGCGCAACTCCGTATCCCGACCCGCTAGCCGCCGCGAAAGCGGAGCTGGAGCAAATAGAAGCCGTGCTTGGTGATCTGAAGGTGCGGGAGGAGGAGCTGCAGGGGTTGGTATCGGAGGACAACGACACGCGCGCGCAAATCAAAGCCGCGTTCGCCACCATCGGCGGCGTCGGCGGGTCGGGTGCCGGGCCCTCATCCGGAGGTGTTTTGGAAACAATGGGCTTCGACGCCCCGAAACTAGCGCCGGGTGCGGCGCAGCCCGTGAACCTGGGGGTGGTGGGGAAGAGCGCGGGTGGGGTTTCCAGGGTCACGCCGAACGCGACGAACGGAACGGGTCACGTTACGAAGGCGCCGCAACGGATCACCGTAGCGCCCGTAGCCGCGCCGCCCGCGCCCGCCGGGTCCTCAGCAGCAGCAGCAGCCGCGGCGTTCGCGTCGATTTCCTCCGAAGCGCCCGCGGCTGTGCCTGCGGCGAAGAAGGCGAAGATCGCGCCGACGCCGGTCGCGGCGCCGGCGGGGACGACGGGCGAAGGGCTTCCAAAAGAAAACGAAAACGCCCCCGACGCGTGCGCACCGCAGTGAATCGCGAATGGCGCAGGGGCCAAAAGATCTATCGAAAGGTATAGGGACCCGTCCGTCCTATTCTACATAACAAATACCTCCATCGGTACTTAGGAATACCCACACATACCTACTTGAAACTTATTCCTTTTTGTTTCGCCTCTGTTTCTCCTTTTTTTGTTTCGCCTCCCCTTTCGGAAACGCGACCCTCCGAACCCCCGGGAAGAACACCACGGCGAAGAGAAGCTCGGTTGCGATCAAACCCACTCGGTGTGCGGTGAAATACCCACGCACGCCGTCCGTCTCGTTCGTAAACGCGCCTGGTTTGAACTGTAAAGTGACCAATGAAAACGAAGACGTTTCGCCGTTACTCGTTTCTTTCCAAAACGCAGACGACAATGCGTTTTTGATTCCCGGCGAGACCCAGATTTCCCCATTTCCGTCCCCGGTTTGTTTCTCAAGCACACCAGGCATGGACGATGTATACGGACCGGTATTGCCAACTACGACAACTTCCGTGCCTGACGCGAGTAAACGCCCGATTTCCAATGACCAGGGATTTGTTTTATCAAGAGATCGTTTTTCGTTTTCGTCCCCGTCTGTTGTGTCAGCGTCTCCGCTCGTACCCGCCGCAGATGCGTCGACGCCTGTCACGACGACGTCTATCCTCCCGATTTTAATCCTCGCGAAGTAATGCCATGGGCCACCACTCTCTTTTTCAGCACCCGGGGCGAGGTACACGTCCGTGGACGGGTCGACGCGCGTCAGGGTCGCTGGGGACGAAACACTTTGCGAAACGCCGTCTTCCTGAATCTTCGGGGACACCAGGTACGGTCGGTAATCGCCCGCGACACGCTCGTCGATTGTGGTGCTCGCGGCGACCAAGCCGTCCAGCATGGAGCACCCTTCCACGCCCACGAGGTGCACGAAATCAGCGTCCAACGCGGTGATTTCCGCGGCGATGCGTTCCAGGCGAGTCGAGGCTGGTTCAGAAGTCTCATCGCCGTGTGCTTTTGCGTTTGTGTGCCACAACATGGGCACGTGCTGCACGGCGAGGACGAACGTGTGTGCGTCGCCTTTTCGGCGATCGCCGGGTACCGCAGGTGCTGCCGGGCATTCGTCGTACAACGACTCGCCCGAACACGAGCTCGCCGAGACCAGCGCGAGCACCGCGAGCACCGCGAACGCGCGCATCGCGAGTGGGGAGGAGGTGTGCCTACCTCGAGTTTGACGATTTTCGTCACGATTCTCGCGAAAGTCGAAACACGTTCAAAAAGCCAAACAACGATCCCTCGTCTCGGGGCACGGCTACGGCTCCAGTTCTTGTCGCGCGCGACTGCCGGCGTCAACGACCACTCACACGCGCGCTTACATATACCCGCGTGTCGAGCTCATAAACCTGCGAGGTGGTGAGGCTTTCGAAGACCACCAGCGTTTGCGTTTCATTCTGGGTTCACACAAAAAGAAAAGTTGCGGTAATCCTCTAATCCATCTTTAATCCGCCCCTTCCCCCCCCCCGCGCCCATGACCACGGTCATGGAGTGGCCCTCCGACGGCGTGATAACCGTGGAATGGGCTCGTTTGTTGGCCCGGACGCTGGACGCCAACTCCAGGTCCGGCGAGCCCCCCAAACACCTCGCCAAGGTGTTCCCCAAAGCCGTGCACGAGAAGTTGATGAAGCACGCCTGTTCTTTGTTGGATTTGGAACCCACTTTGCAGAAGCTGGCGCCGCCGACGGACACGGAGGTGGTGGTGGTAGGGGACACGCACGGGCAGCTGCACGACGCGCTGAAGCTCATGAGCATTGCGGGCGAGCCATCATCAAAAAACTGGTACGTGTTCAACGGCGACTTCGTGGACCGCGGCGCGTGGGGCGCCGAGTTGTTTGCGGTGGTTTTGGCGTGGAAAGCCGCGGCGCCTGGTTTCGTTTTTCTGCTCCGAGGCAACCACGAGTGCGAGTTCTGCACCGAGGTGTACGGGTACAAGAAAGAGCTGCAGGTGAAATACGGGAAACGGGAAGGGAACGGGCTGTGGAGGCAGTTCATGAAGGTGGGCGCGTCCCTGCCGTTGGCGGCGCAGATCGGGGACAAAACCTTGGTGCTGCACGGCGGTTTGTTCCGGGGCCGGAAGAAGAAAGGCCGCGGCCGAAACGCGCGGCTCACGGTGGGTACTTTGGCGGAGTTAGCGGGGGCGTGGAAAGGCGGGAACGATCCGGACGGCGAGGGGGACGCGCAAATCGCGGGGGACGTGCTTTGGTCGGACCCCGCGCCCGGGGGCGAAGTCACCGGTTTGGTGCCAAACGAAAACAGGGGAATAGGAACCATGTTCGGCCCGGACGCGACGGAGGAGTTTCTGGTGGTGAACGGGTTGAGTTTAGGTACGTGGTCTGTGTGATTCCCGAATCCGTCAACACACTGTTTGCCCGTGCAAGACGTTAACCACTTTTCGTTCAGTGTTACGGTCGCACGAAGGCCCGGACGCGCGGGAGGACCGGGTCGGGATGGACCCGATGAAGAACGGGTTTTCGGTGGATCACGCAATCGAGGGGATCGGGATGTTGTGCACCGTGTTCAGCGCGCCGGACTACCCGCAGTTCGTGGAACTGGGCGACACGCGACACAACAACGCGGCGACGTTCGTCCGCCTCGTGTCCGCCACGAACTGGTGCGACCCGAACCCCACGCACTTCACCGCGGAGCACCCGCGACCGGTTTCGGAGCCGTACTACGACATCACCGTCGGTGGGTCCGACGAGGAAGGGCCGGATGGTGTTTTGGCGCGGGAAACGCGAGCGGGTGGGTCGGAGGGTGGCGATTTGGAGAATTTGGAGAGCGACGTCTTGGAGAGCGGAGACGGGATGAACGGAGGCGATATAAACCTGGACGAGGAAAACGACGACCTTTTGCGGGAAAAGCACGATACCAACCTGGACGAGACACGCGACGATCGTTCGCACGCGGAAAGACGGGTTTCCGAAAACGACCAGACGCTGGAGATTGACCCGAAAACTTTGGAGAGCTTCAACACTAACAACACGGAGCACCCGACCCCAAACAATGGGGACGGGGACGCAAACGTCGCGCCGGCGACGTCCCCGGAAAAGGCGCCGCATCCGAAATGACTCCCCGGAGCGGCCGCCGTACCAATCGCGTTCGCGCTTTACGTCCAGTGGCGTTTGCGGCGGGTTTTCACCCCCGACAAACGGGCGTTGGTAGTCTCCACGCGGTGGATGTTCAAGCAGCAGGGAGTGAGGTGATGAAATTGGCGCGGCGGTGACGCTCCGTTTAGTGGGGTGGGAGTCGCGGTAACAAAAACCGTTCCCCTGATAAGTCGGGTGTATGGGAATGGAGGAGTACCTAGCCTAGTATTAGTACTTTCCTGCAATAAGTCTATATGTGATTGCACACTACGTCCCCAACCCCCCCCCTACTGACACTGAAACGGAACGTCGTGTTTGTCGAACCTCCCCCCCAGCGCCAGAGCCAGCACGTCAAATTCCTCCACGAACCACGCCACCGGCAAACTCGCTTTGACGCCGCAAAGCGCCTCCGTCAGCGCGCGTTGCGTGTTTGTCGCGGCGGCGGCGTTTCCTTCGGCGGCGCTCGCGTCCCCATTCGGCGGCGCCAACACGCGCGCCACGGTGCTGTGCCAGATCACTTTCTCCTTGACGATTTGTTTGGCTGGCGCGTTTGGCAGCGCGCGCGCGAGGTCATCTCTGAACACTCGGGGTTCCACTCCAGCTTCGATGTTCCAAAGCGCCATCACCACGCCCGAAGGCGTGACTACTACGCGCTCTATCACGGCGTCGATGGGGCACGATTGCCGAGCCACTGCCCGAACCGCGTTCAGCTCAACCTCTCGTGCCACGTCCGCCTCGCCTTCGTCACCACCCAACGGTATCGGCGCCAAGTGGTGCGACGCGTGGAACGTGGAGAAGTGGTACAACGTCGGGTCCTGGAGCCACACCGACCGCGCGTGATTTTCTGTCGAGAAATCGTAAACGCCACCTTTTTCACTCGGGAAATACTTTTCCAAAACGCGTTTCGTGTTTGCGTAAATCGTGTTCGCCGCGTTGGACGCCGCGGGCAGGGGCACGACGATCGCGCGCACGGGCGTATCAAGCCTGGTTAAAATCGGGACGAACACCCCCCCGTGTGTGCTAGTTTCTTTTCGGAACAACGAGCCTTGGGCCAAGCCTTGCGTCGCGACGTTTTCCGGGTCGAACAACGTCAACCCGTCACGGCGCACCGACCGCGCGAAGGCCGAGTACAAACGAGACCGGGCGACCGTGTCGTGCGGCGTCTTGGAAAGCGAGAACTCGTCAAGCGGCAGGTGCGCCGCGAGCGAGGCTTCGCAGTGCGGGGACAAAACCGCGGCGTCACTTGACCGCGTCGCGTCATCGCGGTTTCCATCGCCAGCCCCTTTGGGTTTAAATTCCCACTGCTCCCTAAGAAACCCGTGTGGGTCCAGCTCGTCTAAGCGTTTAAGCGCGGCGGCGTCGGCGCGGGTTTGTTTCGTGGCCCTCGCGATAGTTCCGAAAACAACCACCGCGCATGCGATGACGGCCAGGCGCGTGAGCGCCGAGCGACGCCTGCGAGGCGCGGAGTGGTGCGCCCGGCGCATTTGCTAGTAGGCCGAAACAAACTAATTGGCCAAATTCACCTGAGCGCGTCGATCCAGCACGACACTCACTGCGCCTCGTCGTCTTCCACCGGGGCGGGGAGGTGCTTGGCAAACTCTTCAGGGAGCTCGGGGGTGCTGAGCAGGTTACGCAAAGGCGGCGTGGCGCTGGTTTTGATGACGTGGCCGTCGATCGTCTTCGTCGCGCCGTCGTACACCTCCGCGCCGTTGGGATCGGTGTTCGTCAACCTCTCCGATGCGACCCTCGCGTTGTTCTTGGCGAGCAAGGAGTTGGCTTCCTCGCGAACGGTGTTGTCCTCGGTGGCCAGAAGCACGTCCAGTTCCCGGTTAAGTTCCGAAGGGGGCGGCGGCGTGACAGCGGCCATTTTTGAGTGCGCGGGAAGGAGTGGAAGGCGATCGAGAGTGGTGAATGGTGGGCGCCGGGAGAATGCAATGGCCGAATTTTTCGGGAGATGCTGAATTTTCAGCTTGAAAATTTGATCACAGCCAAGTAGAAGTGTAGTAAGTAGAAGGAGACAGGCGTGGAAGCACCGTAATTTAGAGCCAATCGAGTACTATTAGTAACACAACACCCATAAACACTCACCGCCCCGCGGCTAAAATCGGCGCCGCGATTCCCTCCAAGCGCGCCAATCGTTGTTGCGTTTTGAGTTGGTTTCCCACTTTGCGACGAATTTTGCGAAGCGCCGAGTCTATTTTCGTACTGGCGCCGATTTCGCTGCCGTATATGTCCAGGACCCTCGCGATGACCCCGCATAGTTGTTGCGTGTGCCTCGGATTGATCACGTGCGTTGCGCAGAAATTCAAAACCGGCTCCAGCGAATTCGCGTCTCGGCCTGTGAGCGCCGTTTTCAAACCGCCCCTGCGTCCGATTTCCTCGAAAACCGCCGCCACGACCTCCGCCCGTCCTCCCCGCAACGCCGAATCGAGCGCCTCCGCGTACCGGAACCGCCGCAACGCGTGGTCGTGTTGCGCGAGGCGTACCCGTCTTCGTTGCTCGATCTTCGCGTCACCAGCCGCCGCAGTCGCGTTCTGGCCGCGGATGAAGTACTGGTACGACCCGGCGTCCAGACGGCGCGGGCCTGTTTTTTTTTGTCCTCCTCCTCCTCCGTTATTTTTCAGACCCCGGCCGTCCCCACCCGCCGTCCCGTCCCCGTCCCCGTCCCTTTCCTGTCTCGGCTTTGACCTTCGCCGAATGCTCAACAGCCGGTTCGCGGTGCCCACCGCAAGCACGTTCGCACACGGAGAAAGCGCCACGGATAACACCGGCCCGGGGTACTTCGCGCCGTGCGTCACGGAAAAAGAATCGAGCTCGAAAACCTTGACGTGTCCGTCCAGGGAGCCGGTGAGTAACCGGGGCGAGGTTCTGTTCATGGCGCTTCGGTTCCTCCCCACAAATCCGCTGAACAAATCGCCATCACCCGCCCGGTCGTCGTCTGCAACAGGAACAGGGCCTCCGTCAGGCGCGACGTGGCAGCACATCACCGTTTTCTGGTGGCAGCGGATTTTCGAAACAAGCTTCCCGCCGCTCAACGCGTCCCACACGCACACGTCCTGCCCGCCCACGCTGACGAGCATCTGGCCTCCCGGAAGCCAAACGACGTCTTCTACCGGGGCGCCGTGTTTTAGCGTCATGCCGCACCCCCCCTTCCCGCCGTTGACTCGCGAGTCCCACAGCTTCACCGTCCCGTCGTAAGACCCGGACGCCCACGTGGTGCTGGACGAAGGATGCCCCGCTATGGCGCGCGCGTAATCGGTGTGCCCGTCGTGCCGCGTCACGCAAGCGCCCGCGGCGATGTCCCAAATCCGAACCGTGGTGTCGTCGGACGCGCTGCACATAATGCTGTGTGAGTGCGGCGAGAACCGCACGGCGCGCGCCGGCCGCGTGTGCAACGTGAACTTGCGAAGCACCGCCCGGCTTGCCGTGTCGAACACCTGCACCCATCCTTGCTGCCCCCCCACCGCCAAGGCTTTGCCATCTTCACGCAACACGCCACTGTACGCGACGTCTTTGAACCTCTGGAAGGTTTTCACCGGTCGTCTTGATTGCGAGTTATAAACCGTTACTCGCGCGCTGGACGTAACCGCGAGGTGGTGCGGGTACGTCTCCCCAAACGCCACGTGCGTCACCTGGCTCACCTGATTAAGAAGCCCCTCGGATTTGTACGACCGCCAGTACCGGCCTTCCGCGGTCTCACGGATCGTACGAGGCGCGTACCGCTTCACGGGGAGCTTTAGGTACGTACCATCGTGGTCGGCATGTGCCATCGCTTTGGCTTACGCACCAACCGGGGCGCCTGGACGTCCAAAAACAACCGCCGCGTCCGAGGAGCGCGCGTTGCAGGAGTGCGCCGCATGCGCGGAACCTTCGTGATTTGTCTCCGCCGCCGCCGCTATTTCTGACTCGCGACGATTTCAATGTTTTCCGGCACCTTCCGAGTTGCTGCTTCGTCATTCCTAGCCTCTCCTCGATGCGCGCGCGCGCCGTGTCCAGCCTGGCGACCGTTTTTTCCCGGCGTCCCGTTTCCCGGACTGTAAACGCGCCGACCACCTCCACTCGCACCCCCCAACACCCAAAACCCGTCCGCCACTTCCGTCGTTCCGTGACCACCACGATGGCGGCCGCGACGATGGCCGACGATGGGCTGTGCGGCGAGGTTTTCTTTTTAGACGAGTTCGCGTCGCGGCAGTGGGACGACCCCAGTTACGGCGGGACCCGTATTGCTGGGTTCGACAAGGGCGAGTTTGTCCGACGGGTGCACGAGGCGCACGTGGCTGGGGCGGCGCTTGTGGACGGGTACGCGCCTTTTTGCAAGCACGTGTTCGTCCCCAACTTCATCCCAGGCACGAAAGTGGGATCGGTGCCTATTACGAGGGAAAACGAAAAACACCTGCGAAGCGGGTACAGTTCGCGAAGCGACGCCGAGCTTCCAGTGCTGACGCGGTGGTTCCCACACGACAAGGTTGATATCCCATACGCGACGTTTCTGGACGTGATTCTGTACAGCAGGGAGCAGTTAATAAAAGAACGCTCGGCGATGGAAAGCAAACAGGAAAGGCCGCCGCTTCCGGACGTGCGTCCCATTTGCGTTTCCCAATAAATCCCACGACCACTGTCTCACTGTTTGCCCATACAATACTCCATACATCGCGATATACAATACTTGTTTTGACACCTGTCCTTCACAATCCCAAGGCGCCCTGGGGCATCATCTCAATCAAAGGCCAGCTCGAGAACTTCGAGTGCCCAATGACGCCGATCACGATGATGCGGAACACGCTGATCGGCGAAGGCGGCAGCGGGGTTGAAATCGACCGAGCCGCGTACGCCAAGGCCGTTGCGTACCACAAGGCGCACGCCCCGGTGGTCGCCGCGGGTTCGCCGAACGGGGAGTAGGGGAGAGGAGACGGGATGGAGACAAACTAATGGTTAATAAACAAAGCGTACCCTCCGCTCGAACTGAACGAATGCTTTGTCAAACAATTCCTCCTTCGCACATCTCGCGCCTCCAGACTCAAAACAAACTCACATCGCCGCCTTCAGCATCGCCTCCACCTGCGCTTTCTTTTCCGGGTTGTTCTTCCCCGCGAGCATTAAAGGCGTGTTTCCGTCCAAGTCCGTGACGTTGGCGTCGGCGCCCGCTTCCAAGATCTCTTCGATTTTCGGCGTGTCACCTTCCGCGGCGGCGAAGAGAAGAATAATATCAATCGGATGCTTCCCCGAATTCACCAGCAAGTCCATCCGGTCGTTGCTCCCCTCCACCGCCAAAATGCCCATGTAGTTGAAGTAGTACTCCACGTCTTCGGGTTCGTAATCGTCTCGGCCTTGGGAACCCACGATGCCGGCTTTCGAGCTGTTCTGCGCGAATGGGTTCCAGCTCGCGCTGGTTTTCACGCAACCGCCGTTGGTGCGCGCGCCGGGAAGGACGCGGGTCACGGTCTTAGTTTGCTTACCACTGAACGTCGTGCGTAGCACGACGCGCGTGGCGGTCGTCTGGAAAGAAAAGGTGGGGAGGGGAGGGTGTGTCAGGGCCGTGAACGAAAGTAATCCGTGTGTCTCGGTTCGGCACCGCACCATGCGATCGGCAAGGTTGGTGGCGACCGATTGATGACATGTCGTGCCGAGCTCGTCGCCGGGAGTGACCGGTGACTCGTGGTTGGAACGCGAGGAAAGGCAAACGCACCGCGGAGGCGACGGCGGACATCTCGAAACTGCGCGACGGGACTGGGGAGGGTCGTTGTGCGGTTGAGCGAGGGAAACACCGAGTCTTGCGGATGCGTGAAGAAACTGCCACGAGTGTACTGGCACGCGATTGGCTCCAAGAGGAGATCTTATCGAGGAAAAGCGATTTCTACGTTTTGCCAAAAAACGTTTCCACAAAAAAAAAACTCTTCACTCCCTCACGCGTCGAGCACCCCCGCCAGCGTCTCCCCCGCCCTTTTCGCGTCCAAATTGGGCGCCAGCCTGTAGTACGACCCGCGCGCGGCTTGCGCGAGCTGTTTCGGTAACGCTTCCTGGGGATCTTTCATCGTCGATTCGATTCCCGACGAGGGCGCGAAATTTTCAACTGCGAACCGCCGCGAACAGTCCACCACGAACACGCGAACTCCCCTCTTTCCCAAAGTTCCCGCAACCGCCACGGCTTGGTTTCGAAGAAACGCCTTGGAGGGAATTTCGGAGGAGATAGGTGTATAGGACTTGAGTGTAGTCACTGTAGAAAACCTTTCAGCTTCGTTTGATCGCTCCAGGGTTACGTTGCACCCGCCGTCGGTTAGTAAAACTACTTTCGCGGAGCCCACGTTTTGTTTGAACTTTGATGATGCGTACGCTACTCTCCCCGCGGTGACTAAACCGTGCGCCAAAGGCGTCCCTCCACCGGATGGAAGCTCGCTAAGGCGAGTTTTTGCTAAACGCAACGACCGCGACGGGGGCAACACGACGCGTGCGAAATCGCCGCCGTACGAAACAACCGCTATTTGGTCGCGCTTTGAAAAGGAAGAGGCCAGCAGCAGCAAAGCGGCGCCTTTCGCGACGTCGAAGCGGTGCAGCGCCATGCTCCCCGAGGCGTCCACCAGAAACACGGTCAAAGAACTGGATTTGCGACTCATGCGTTTGTTGCGTAAATCGTCCTTGGTGATGAAGATTCTTTTTGAGGATTTTGAGACGCCGCGGTTCTTACGGCGTTGCAGTTGGTGCACCGACGCCGCCCTCAAGGTGGCGTCGATTGCTATTTTCCGCACCACCCCCCCTTTCGGGAACTCGGCTTTCACGTACCGCCCCCTTTCAAGACTTTTGGTTTTGTTTTTCGATTTGGAACGATTTGCGGGTGACCCGCCGGTTTCGTGGCGGCGTCGTTTTTTCGCCGATTTCTCAAACGCCGAGAGCAACTCCGCGGCGAACGCCGCGAGCGCCGATTCGTCGGGCTTGAAAACGAGCTGGTCCGGTGAAAGGGTCGGAGGTGGTTCATCGGGAGTTAAATCGGGAGTTTCATCCGTGTCATCATCGGTGGTGTCGTCGGTGTCATCCGTCTCCGCCTCCGTCTCCCCGGTTCCCGTCTCCGCAAACTCTTCAGGGTCTTCTTCAGCCGCTTCGTCTTGGTTTGGCATTTCCTCGTCGTCGTCACCGAGGTCGTCCTCCACCTCAACCGTGTCCCTTGGGCGAATCGCGAGCTCCACGGCGACCAAAAGGTCTTGCTTTTCGACACGACTGCCGCCTCGCAACGCCGCGGCGGCGCGCGCGAACTTCGCGGCGCATATCTCCGCGCGGTGCCCGCGACACCGCCCTTTCATCGCGCGCTCGACTAAGTACTCAATCGCGGAGTGCGGCACGGCGACTGTTCCGTTCGCCAGCCGGGCGCGCGCTAGCACTACGTCAAGCCGCAGTTGTTCCTCCTCATCAGCGCACTCACGCAACACCGCTCGCCAGTCGTCTTTCCACTGAGACGAAACCTCCGTGGCCTTGACCCGGTCAGACAACTCCAGGGTTTCGTCCACGCCCTAGAGATAAAAAAGAAAGTGTCAGTCGTGTGTGGGCAATCAGTCGGCGGAATGTGGTAAATGGGAAATACTTACCACCACCGCGGCGAACCGGTCAAGCACCGAGGACCGTACCTCCCCTTCCGTCGGGTTGACCGCGGCTATGGTCAACACGTGGCACGCGTGTTTCGTGCTAATTCCCTCCCGTTCCACCAAGTTGAACCCCGCATCCACCGCGCTCAGAGTCAGGTTCACCACGGCGTCGTCCAGGAGAGACAAGTCTGTGATTGTAAAGAAACGTGTCAGTCTTGTATGTGTAAAAGTAGTATTGGGAAAGGCCCAATACGTACCGTCCAGAAATAAAACGCCCCGGTTCGCCCGCGCCAGGATCCCGGGCGAGAACTGATACGATAAAAAAGAAAGTGTCAGTCTCGTATGGGCAATCAGTAGTCTCTTAATGTGGTGATTGGGAAATGCTCACCTGGTTCGTACCAACCTTGGCGCTTTCCTCCAAATCGATGCTGCCGCACACCGCGTCTTCCGTGGCACCCAGGGGGATCGTGAGGAACGGCGCGGCGCGAAGTGAGTACCCGGAGACGGCGTCTGCTTCGGGTGTTTTGTCGGTTGGTTCTTTTGGCGGTTCGTTACAATAACTCCCGGGGACAACCTGTATTGGCGGCAGGATCTCCCGCACCGCCCTCGCGAGGGTCGACTTGCACGTGCCGTGGCCGCCGATGAGCGCCACGCCGCCCACGCGCGGGTCAACCGCGGCGAGCACCAGCGCCGCTTTCGCGGCGGCGTGGTTCACTACTTTGGACAGCGGGAACGCGGGGGGGAGGGACGAGTTTTGCACGCAGGCGTGGACTGGGCGAAACGTGGTGCGCCGCGGTGGTCGACGCAGACCAAGCCGCCGTGGAGCGAGAAGCCGGCTCGTGGCGAGCGTACCGGGCATCCGCGGCGTCCACGGGAAACCACCGCGCGCGTTATGAGTGGGGTGTGCGAAGTCCGAGGGCTCGGCGCGTCCACGAAAAGAATTGCCACTTGGCGACATTGTCTCGAATGACGTGGACAAAAGCGCGTCTTGTGTACGCAACCACCGCGTCGCGGGTGTCACACCGCAGCACGCGTCCCAACAACATGGCCGCCTCCATCGCCGCCTCCAGTGCGCTCTCCGCGCACGTCCTCGGGCGGTGCACCGCGAAGTCGCGTCGTACCGCGTTTCGGTGCCGCGCGGTGCAAGAGCCTGCCTCCATCTCCGCGCCAGTCGGATTCGTCCCTCCCGAGCCTCGAAAGTTCACGGTCGCGCAAGGGAGCCTTGGTAGAGTCGTTTCCAGTGCGATTCCGTTGGTGCTTCGCGGCGGGACGGGCGCGCTGATCAGCGGCTGGTTTCCCTCGATCGTGCGCGACGACGGGGCGCCGGGGTACTCCATGTTCCGCGTGGCGGGAAAGAAACTCAAAGAAGCGTCCGCGCTGGGCCCGAGGCCGGCCAAGACAATCGAGGTGTTCGAGTACGAAGGCTCGCCGTACTGCCGAAAAGTGCGTGAAGCGGCTGCTGTTTTAGACCTGGACGTCTTGTTCCGCCCGTGCCCTTCCGGCGAGACGTATTGGCGCGCGATAGCCAAAGCCGAGGGCGCGAAGACGTTTCCGTACGTGAAGGACCCGAACACGGGTTTGGCGTTTTGCGAATCCGACGACATCGTGGAGTACCTGTTCCGCAACTACGGCCCCGCCGCGAGCGACACGTTTCTTTCCCCTGAAGGGTTGCGCGACGCAGGGCCTGCGACGCTTGAAATCCCGATGATGCTGCGACGAGGAGGCATCACGAACCTGACGTGCTACGCCGCGGCGCTTGTTCGGTTGAAGGGTTTGAAAGCGCGCCCCTCGCGCGCCGCGGCGGCGGCGGCGGCGGGGACCCCGGTCAAACCCGTAGAGCTCTGGACGTACGAAGGTAAGAGCGCTTTTCCCGATACATCCAACCACCGGCGGTTCGTCCATACGAGACTGACACTTTTCTTTTACAATCTCAGCGTCTCCGTTCACGAAAGGTACGGACGGACCTTTCCCATTCACCACGCGCCACCGGACCGATGGCCCTACACTCGTCCCGACGAAAGGAGTGTCACCTCGGACTGTTACCACGACTGTACCACGACTGTTTACTCATACCAATCCCGGATATACCCATGTCCTGACCCACTGACACTCACGGCGTTTATCGTATCAAGCGGTGAGGGAATCCCTGACCGAGCTTTGCATTCCGCACGTGGTGCGCTACTGCCCGCGAGGCAGTTCAAAACGCGACGAGCTCCTTGAAAGAACGGGGCGGTTCCAAGTGCCGTACTTGGAGGACCCGAACACGGAGACGAAGATGTTCGAATCCGCGTCGATGGTCGAGTACCTGGAGAAAACGTACGCGCTGTAGCAAGGGAGGTGCGGGATGCGTTGAGCGCGAGATGCGTACGAGCGCGAGATACGCGAGATACGCAACCGAAACTAGAAAAAACCAGCGAACGCGTCTTTTGATGCGAGTAGTTTAATCACCTCGTCATCAAAAGGTGCGACAACGCGTGTTCGGCCGGAACCTGTTGAGGTCGCGTCAAGACTCGCGGCGGGGGTTTCTTTTCGTCGTTTGTTTTTTTGTCCTTTTCTTTTTCCTTCCCGCGCGAATCGGGCTCTTTCTTGTGTCTCGGCGTGTCTCGGTTTTTCCCGAGATGTTTTTCGCGGCTCGGCTTCGGCTCAATCACTACGACTCGAGGCATGACACTTGTGTTCGTGTTCGCCGTCGTTTCGTTTCGCGACGGCAAAGGAATCGTTTTCTTTCCGGCGCCGGCGAGAGCGTCTGGTTTCGCGTCGCCGCGTCGTCGTTCCCTTCGCGCGCCGTCTTTCGGAGTGTCGCCGTCCGCGCCCGACCTTTCTTTTTCCGCCGTTTTACCCCCCCTCGACCGCTCGCCGCCGTGCTTTTTCTTCCCCCCGCCTTTTTCCTTTTCCTCGCGACCCCCAACAGTCGGGGGGGGGTTCGAACCGGAAACACCAGGTCCTCCGCCTTGTGTCCGCCGGTCGCTTGTTTGGCGCCGCGGCCGGTCTTTCTTCGCGTGCCCCTTTTCGCCGCTTCCCCGGTTTTTTTTTGACGCGCCGGCGCCGGTGGTAACTCGCCACGCCCCGCTTTGCGCCGCCAGAAAAGTCAACAGCGCGCTTTGTTTTAAAGGCTCAGCGCCTCCGTTTTTCCGCACCGCGTTTGCTTTTGCGAGTTCCCGTTTCTCGAGAAGCGTCTCCGCGCTGAGGGTCGTTTTTTTAGGCGCGCCAATTGCGGCGACAAAGTTGAGGAACTCGGCGTCCGTCTCCGCCGTGGCGTGCAGCGGGTCTTTTCTTCCTCGTTTTTTTTGTGGCGGTGTTTTTTGATTCGGGGCGTACTCCACTTGCGCGTAACGCGGCGCGCACGCGGCTTGGTTGGTTCGTGAGGTACTTCCCGGGTGCGTCGTCGAGGGTTGTTCCACTGGGGTCTCTTCCGTCCCAACCGTGAGCGGTTCCGCGGGCTGTTCTGTTGTTTTAGTTTTAGTAATCGCGCCTTCATCGTCTTCTGCCATCTCGTCGTCTTTTGAAGACGTAGAAATCCCATCAACCTTGTGTGGTGTAGATGCTTCCACCGAAAACTCTCTTCCGTGAAACGCATGGCCGAACTCCTTCAGCGTCTCCGCGTCCACGAAGTCTAAATACGCCACGCTCGGCGTCACACGCTTGCCTGGTTTCGCCTTGCCGTGGACGTACTCCCACCAAACCACCTTCGCGGGACACATGGAGAACCCGTGTTTCTCGATGGCCACGCGAAACGCAGCCTTCGAAAGCCCGGGGGGGAGGTTACGCACGACAACCTTGGTTCGCGGACGGAGAGTGGTTTCCACGGAAACACCGCCGAGAGGTTTCCGAGGCGGTGGGGGGGGACCCATCGCGGCCGCAGCGACGACCGCGATACGGCGCGACGGGACGCGACACGTGCGAGTGCCAATACAGACCACAGAGGCAAAAGATGTAATGGTGCCAACAAAAAGGGTGATGGCGCGCCGCGCGCTTTTATATGGGGACAAAGGCGGCTGGCGGACATGTTCCCCCTGACACCTCCCCACCCCTCCCTCTTCACCCGCGCACCTCACGGTCGCGATGGGTTTCACTATCCCTACCATCCAGGAGACGGACTCCTGGGGCCCCAGCGCTGATGCCGTGGATGCGGACAAGGCCCTGACCTACGCCCCGTTCACGCGATCGGACAAGTTCGGCCGAGGTGCGCGATCGATCATACACGAAATGATGAACCCTACTTCGTTCGACGTGGCGATCGCGCGATCATGACCGCCCTGAGCCCGCGTGCGACGGTGCCACGCGTGCGCCACCGCCCCGGATCGAACCGAGGCCCTCCAAGACGCTTCCTGGACACACCGCCGCTAACCACCGCCGCTAACCACCCACACAACCACCCACACAACCACCCACACAACCACCACCACCACGCAGCCGCGGATTGGAACCAAACCGGGTACGCCAAGTTCGGTGCTGGGAACCGGTTTGGCGGCGGCAACGCTGGCGGCGCCGGCGCCGGGTCGAACGTGTTTAACTTTTTCGCCGCCGACGACGACGCTGATTTCTCGCTTGTTGATAACCAGGCTGCCCCGCGCACCAGGTTCGGCGCCAAAAGGTTCCAACAGCGGTACCAGATGCGCCGGGACCAGACCGCTTTCGTTGGGGGAGACGTCGGGCAAGGCGCGTCGCGCGAGCGCGCGCGGCAGCAGCGCATGCAGAGCAAAAAGAGCCAGCAGTGGAACACGTGGGCGTACAACAGGAGCCGGGAGACGGTTACGTACGGCAGCTCGGTTGATATCCGCCCCGAGTGGAGCGTGGTTGACCAGATGCAACTCGTGGAGCTCACGAAACAGCGATTTCCCGTGGAGAGAGACGGTTTAGTGCCGACCGAACTGGGCGAATACGGGTCGCTGCCCTGGTTCGACAAATCCTTCGACCGCGTTACCCCGAAACTTGAACGGGACTTGCAAAGCGCTAAAAACCTGGAGTCCGGTAACTACCACACCACCACGTGCGACGACCCGGTGTTGACAAAGCTCGCGGACAGCAACGCGGGCACGATGTTCGCCACCGACCAGATGGTGGCGTCCATCATGTGCGCCGCGCGCAGCGTGTACGGGTGGGACCTCATCGTGACGAAAAAAAACGGCAAGGTTTTCTTCGACAAAAGAGACGAAGGCACCTTCGATTTGCTCACCGTGAGCGAAACCGCGCAGGACGCTATTACGGACGAAAAGGACAACATCAACGGCGTGCCGAGTTTGTCAAGGGAGTCAACCGCGGCGAACTTTGCGTTTTCGCAGCAGGTCCTGGACGCCAACGAACAACCCAGAAAGTTTGGCAAGCCCGATCCGCTTTCCACGGCGGGCGACGCCGGTTCGGTGAACGTCGGGTACCGGTACCGGAAGTGGACGCTTTCGGACCAGATCACGCTGGTGGTGCGGTGCGAGCTGAACGGGGTGCAGCAGCTGAAGGGGCAGACCGTGTTGCTTTCAATCAAAGCGCTCACGGAGTTTGACAGCAAGGTCACCGGGATGGATTGGCGGTCCAAAATTGAAACCCAGAGAGGCGCCGTCATCGCGACGGAGCTCAAAAACAACGCCAACAAGCTCGCCAAGTGGACCTGCTGCGCGCTTCTCGCGGGGGCGGATATTCTCAAGCTCGGGTTCGTGTCAAGGTCGCACCCCAAGTCGCAAAACGAGCACGTCATTCTGAACACGCAGTCGTACAAACCGAAGGATTTCGCGCAGCAGATCAACCTGACAGAAACAAACATGTGGGGCGTGTTTAAAGCGGTGGCGGACGCTACGCTGAAACTTCCGGATGGGAAGTACCTGCTCGTGAAGGACCCGAACAAACCCACGTTGCGGACGTACGAGGTTCCCGCGGACACGTTCGATGACGGGTACGCCAAGGAGCCCATGGAGTGAGGGTTGTTTGCGTGACGGTCGAGGGAGACTGCGCAGTGATGATGTGATGAGATCCAATCGTCAGTTTCGAGATCATGTCCAAATCTTGCTTTTCCTTCTTTTGTACCGTCCTAGAACACGGCAGCCACAATCCCGCGCGCATAGACACGCCAACCACACTTCCTACCCCGACCGCGATGTCCTCCCACGCAGTGCGCGGTGCTGAGACTCGCGCGCGCAAAAGAAATCGCGAGCGCGGTACTAACCCGCAGGAGGCCTTACCCGGCCTGCCGCAAGACGTCGTGGTCACTCACATTCTTAGATCTGACACTGACCCCATCGTTCTCGCGCGGCTAAAAGCGGTGAGCCGCGCGATGCGCGACGCGGTGGAAAGGACGGGACTTCGGGTGGTGGAGAGGACGACTGGGTTAGCCGCGGGCACATTCTAAAGCTCTTCACTCGTCGTCGTCGTTCTCCTCGTCCGTGGTTTCGTCGACGTCGTACTCGTGCGTCATCGCGCGAGTGCCAAAGATTTCTTCCATGCCGCACCGCGGACCCCCCCCGTCAAGACTGACTTGCCAGTCCAAAATGGACCCCCCCATTGACGCGAAACGTTTCGCGCAGCGACGATGCCAGTACATGTTCTGCGTCTCGTTGTACCAAGGAGCGGCGTTCGGGTACGTTGGCGTAGGACCCCAGTTTTCCCAGCTCGCGCGGAACTCGTCGGCGAGGACCCACGGGCAATCCCCTCCGTGTTCGTCTTGCAACCACTCCAGCACGGGTTGTTCTTTCGAAGGTTTTGAGATGCGAAAATCGTCTGTAACGGGTTCTCGTTTGGCGTGCCGAAACGCGGACACCAGGGTCTCGCCGTCCCAAGGGCATTCGTTCGCTCGGAGCCACTTAAGAACGGCGAGGTTTCCTTTCTGAGCGGCGAGCTCACACGCTTTGGCGTTCCACGCCGCGTCGTGTTCTCGCGCCCATTTAAGGACGTCCAAGTGCCCTCCTTTCGCGGCGAGGTAGCACGTGCTTTCGCGCCAAGGGCACCCGTGGTTTCTGGCCCATTTGAGTATCTCCAAATGTCCGTGATACGCAGCGAATGCGCACGTTCGTTCGTCCCACGCAAATTCGTTCGCAACCGCCCACCGCAGAAACTTCAAGTTCCCCGAACCCGCCGCCGTCGCGCACACCCTCGGGTCAGCCGACGAAAAAGGAACCTGCCCCAAAAGCGTGTCCACCCTCCCCCGCGTCAGGCCATCGAAACCTTCCAGGCGTGATAGGTACGCGAAGACATCTTCGAACTTGACGTCATCCAGAATGGACCGTAACCCTCCGCAGTCCCAGGAGAAGTCAAAGACGCGAGGCAAGGACGAGACGTGCGACGCCGCTCTTCGAAACAGTTTGTTCACCGCCGCGAGGTGGTGTCGGTCTTTGTAGTGCGGGAGCTGTTGAAGCACGACGCTCGCGACGTGGTCGTTCGCGTCCCCGAGGGGTAGCGGTAGGGGTGGACCGAGGAAGGACTCTGCCATCTGTACGTGCGAAGCAGCGGGGGTGGGCGTGAAGAAGTGGCGGCGGAAGAGAGTATGGGTTGTTCCAAGGCCACACGAATTTTGATTGAAACCTTTTTTTTACGGTTATCAAGCTGCAGTGCGGCTTTTCCAATAGTTCCTACATTCTAAAAACATCACTGGTACCCCAAGTCGTCAAACCACTGGCTCCACCGTCGCCGCACCACCGCCACAGCTTCCGCGCTGAGTTCCCGTGTAAACGCGTTCTTCTTGAAATCTTTCAAACTGGATTGATACCGCAAAAGCGTTGGCTTGGTGCGTTCAAAGTGTTCTCGCCACCCCAGGTCTTCGTACAGCTTCTGCACCGTTTCCAAAAGATCTCCATCAAGGTCCTCGAACCGTACTTCCGTTTTGCGTCCCTCGTCGACACCAGAGATGTCCTCCATGTACGCCCGGTGAAGCAACGCGCCTTGATACAAGATGAACTCCTGTGTGTCTTGAACAGTCGGTTTTTGCAAATAGCACTGCCAGTAATACGCATCTGCCATGTGCGCCGCGCTTTGGAAAACCGCGCACGGGTGCCGGTGCACGAAAATGAACGTCGCTTTTGGGAACATTTCCCGCAACAGCGCCACGCGCGCGGTATGCACGGGCGATTTCAACAGAAGGCGTTTACGCGTAGCGCCTTTCTCAGCCGCGTATTGCGTTTTTTTAAGAAAGTGAAGGAACGACGTTTTCCACGCCAGTAACGATTGCGGGTCGCAGTAGTCGTCGGACGCGGCAGCTTTGCCGCCGCGAGTACGAGTCGCGTTGTCAGATTTAAGGGCCGTACTCCCGTCGTTTTTTTTCGGCTCGGCCGGTACCGCACCCGTTAAGAACCGATAGTACTTGCGAAAGCTCTTTTCTTTCCGCGGCAACAAAAGAGGCATGTACGGCGACACGCCGCCGGACATCATGTTCACCGCGAGTTCGTCCTCCTGCGGTGTGTCCCAACCCAAGGCCATGTCGTCCATGGGCCGCTTGTTGTCCATAATTAAACCCATCAGGGGCGCGATTGCACGCAAACACAGACACGACGACGGGAACCCCACGGAAAAAGTAGTCGCACAAACAAAGCGGTCGTCTTTGCTCAACAGGTTGTGCAGATGCGTGGTGCCCGTTCGCGGGTGGCCTATGATGAACACCGGCTCGTCGTTCAGGGGTTGTTTTCGAACCGCGGCGCCGTACACGAGTGTGTCGACCAGCGCGCCGCATGTGTTCAGGAGACTCATGATGGTTAAGAACACGAGTCGTGGCCAATACGTGCACACGTCGATGTCGCGAAAGTGACGCCAACACAACCTGACACGAGAGGGAAATGGAAATGAGATTCGGGTGGTGAGTGGGTTGGCGGGAGGACACGCGTGTGGTTCGTGGTGGTCATGTTGAAACACGGTGTGTCGTGTGTGCGTGTATCGAACCGCACGACGCATTCGATGCGACGTCGTTTCCCCGTCACCCCGAGACGACGTCGGAAGAAGGACCAGAGCTGTCGGCACAAGGCGAGATGAGCCTGCTGCGGTACCAAACTTACGTACCGTGCCCACTGTACCGCGGTGATGCCACTCAAAGGGTGGTTCTTGACGCTCCAGAAATCACGCGGGCGGTGGTCGATGATGTCCGGCTCCCGCGGCGACGGCGCCATTTCGCGCGTGCCGCACGCGCGCTGCGCCGTCTGAGGACCAAGGTCGCGTTTGTCTGATTAAACCGAAAATCTCAAAACGAAAAGGTGAAGCGAATGTCGAGCCGCACTCCTGGGCGCGCGTGGACGTGTCCCACACGCAGGCAGTGAGCGGCGCGGTCGGTGCGTTGTCCACCCGCCCGGTCGTGGAATGGGGCGTAACCGGCGAACGAAAAACAGAAAAGCCCCGGCACCCGCGATTGTGCCCGGTGACGGCGGGGAGAACAGACTCGAGGAACCTCTTCTCGCGAGTGAGCATGATGTGGAGTCCAAGGCTGAGACGCCGTCGCTCAGTGCGTCACGAAACCAACCCAGAAGCCCTGTGGCACAGAGCCCTGTACAAAGTCCACGGGAAACGCCAAGCTCGACCCCTAGTAAAACCCCGCCAAGTTCGTTGTCGATACCGAAACCACGGGTGAGCCCGAACCTCAAATCAGAATCAGCGGATGATGAGGCTCCCGAACCCTGTTTCTTGACGGAACCTCTTTTGCCGCGGCGCGTAGAACCTGACGAGATACCGAAACCACGGGTGGTGGCGAGCCTGAATCGTACAGAGCAGGCTCCGGAGAGTCCAGAACCGTTGACCGAACCTCTTTTGCCGCGCGAGGTATCGGTGACGTTTCGAGACGAAGACGAGCTGCACTTGCGGCGGGAGGGTGGTCACGGCGACGGTGGTAATGGCAGCGATGGAGACGCGATTCATGTTACGGAGAACACGCCGTTTTCGCGACGCAAAGAGCTCGGCGCTATTTGGTCGCTTGGGTGGCCCATGGGCATCAGCTACTTCTGCCGCATGGCCATGGCGAGCACGGACTCCATCATGGTGGGTCATTTTTCGGGCGGTGACAACAGCCCGGGCGAGTACCTCGCTGCGAGCGCGCTGAGCGACATGCTCACCACGCTGATGGTGGTCCCGCCGTTGGCGTTCAACCAAGTCCTAAACGCGCTGGTGGGGCAAGCCGTGGGAAGCCGCGAACCGAAAATGGCGGGCGTGTGGCTGCAGCAAAGCGTTTTCTGGCTAGGTCTCACCATGGCGCCGTGCCTCGTGGGTTTCTTCTTCGTGGAAAAGGCGTTGCTTTTGCTCGGGTTTTCGGCAACTATTTCGCGCCTAGCCGGCCAGTACGCCAAGTACAACGTGTTCTGGCCGGTTCCGAACGGGTGGTACCAGTGCATGCGGTTTTACTTCCAGGCTGTCGGGAAACCGCGGCCCGCGATGTGGAACGGCGTGGCGTTTCTGTTCATCAACGCGTTGCTAAACTGGGTGTTTGTGTTCGGCGGTCCTTTTCGGTTCGCGAAACGTTTCGGAAATTGGCGCGGGTTGGGGTTCATCGGCGCCGCGGTGAGCCTGAGTTTGAGCCGGTGTTTGCAACCGCTTGTTTATTGGGTATACATGTTCCAACTCAAAAAAGCGCACGTCGGGTTCTGGCCGGACACCGGAGGGGTAAGGGGTTTGAAATCGTACGTCCGGAAACACCACCCAAGCGCGGTGACCTGCGAGTTTCTGAAACAAGGCGTGCCCTTGGTCGGGACGCTCGTGTTTTCCGCCACGGTCTCGCAAGCCACCACGTTGTTAGTGAGTAAATTGGGCACGGACGCCGTTGCCGCGACCACCGCCGTGTCCACCGCGACCGTGATGTGGGCGGGCGCGATCAACGCCATGTTCTCCATGGTAATAGCAGGTACGTATTGCGCGTTTCCCAAATCCTGACACACTGTTTGCCCATTCAAGACTGACAGTTTTCGTTCACAATCACAGTGCGGGTCGGGTACCACCTGGGCAGGGGGGACGGCGACGCCGCGCGGCGAAGCTTCTGGCTCGCCACCGGCGTGGTGTTCTTGACGCTAGTCACCGTCATCGCGCTGACCCTGCCGTTCACGCACCAAGTAGTGGGCTTAACCACCAGCGACAAGGTCGTGGTTACAAACGCATCAAGAGTGTTACCCGCGGCGGTCGTCGCGACGTTACTGGGCGTCCTGAACTCGCTGTGTACGGGAGGGGTTTTTTCGGGACAAGGCCGGCAACGCTTGGTCGCCGGGTTGAGCTTCTTCGTGGATATTCCGTTGTCAATAGGCGGCGTCGCCGCGGTGGTGCTTCTGATCAAGAACGCGACTCTTTTAAACGTGTACGAGTACCAAATGGCCGCGGCGTGCGTGGAGTTGACAATCGCGTACGCGTTCATCGTAAAAAGCGACTGGGGAAAGTACGCGCGCGAAGCGAGGGAAAGGCAAACGAGGAGGTGAGGCGGCGGAGGCGGTGCTAGGATCAGCTAGATCCTAGCCATTTAATACCACGGTGAGATTGTTATTACCTGACTCATTATCAAAAGCATTCTAACTGTTTGGTACTACGACCATGGTATCCTCCTCTAACGTATATCTTATTCCTTCTGTATCCGGTACCCGCGTTACAGCCACGCTGCCCAGGTCGGTTCCATTCGCGCTAGGTTCTTCGGGTTCACCGCGGCGTCCACCAGGTGCAAAACGCCTTTTTGCACCGACGCGAACTGCTCGTGCGGGGGCGCGTTTTGCCGGGGCGGCGTGGGGGCGACACAGGGAAGACGCTTCAGCACCTCGTCCACGTTGGCACGAGCCATGCGCCGAATTTCGGCTGGCGACGGTCCCAGCAACGAAGCCCCGGAAGAGTTCCCAGAACTCGAGCTCATCCGCCGCCACGGCCACACCGTGAGCTGATCTCGGAAGAACAAAAGAAGCTGCGCTTCTAGGTTCGTACCAGGCGCGCTGCACGCCTGCGCCGCCGCGGCCATGGCGGCGACGAAATCGCCTTTCACCCCGAACGGGGTGAAGAACGCGTGCAGGTTCCGCGTTAGCCGGAACGGCACGGGTTCGGAAAACTCGGTAGCGCCTTTCCCGTCAAAAGCGGGGTGGAAGTCAAGCATGAACACCCTGCCCGTGTTTTTCGCGAAGACGATTTTCTGCGGCGCCCGGCCGCCGATGCGCAAAAGCGCGCTCGTGAAACACGAAAGCGCCATCTGTTTTTGTGAAGAAAAGGGTCAGTCTTTCGGGCCATGTGTATGAGTAATCACGGGCGGACAATCGGCAAACAGTGGTTGGATTTGGGAAACGCCAAAGGCCGTACCTGCTGGCACATCTGGCGTTTGAACGTCCACAGGTGCGACCCGGTTGGCAGGGTTTTGTACATGAACTGGCTGAAGATGTTCTCGGTGACGTGGTTCTGCGTGATGTCCGCGAACGCGCGTAGGCGCAAATCTAAAACCGCCTCCGCGCCCTGCACCTTCCCAGTCACCGCGTCGTCCAGCGCCTTTTTGAAAAGCGTAATCGGCAAATCCGCCTCCCTGCCGTACCGCGCGCAGTTCACGTCGTACACCTCGCCGTAGGTGCCATGCGCGGGGTCGTCCTCCATGAGCCTGACTTGCGGCCAGACCGGCACGACAGCCGGGACATAGTAGCTCAAACCGCGTCTTCGTGTTTCAACGTGGTGCGCCAGCGTTTGGTTCAAGGTTCGCAGCAACTGTAACATGCGCTCCTCGCCCCTCGCCGCCGGGGTCAGGCTTGTTTGCACCAGGAACCGGCGTTCGCTGCCGTCCGCACCGAGAAACGTGAGGCACCGGAAGGACGTGCCGTGCCTACGCACGACCCTGACCTCGGCCCCAACGCGCTCCAGTTTCACAAAAGAGTCGCACGCCCCGGACGTGGCGTCCATGTCCCCCGCGTGCTGCCCCGGAACCTCGGCTTCCGTGAACCGGACGCCCCTCAACCCCGGGCTTTCGTCTTCCAAACGCAACGTCGTGGGTAGCCGGTCCTCCACGTCCGACTGCAGCTGTTTTTTCCACCGCTTTAAGCGGTCTATTAATTCGTGCAGCGCTTTGGGGAACGTGGGTTGCTCCGGGTCCAGGTCCTTTTCGTACGCGGCTTTGTACTCGGCGACGAAATCGGCGTGCTTCGCGCTGGTGTCCGCGGAGAAACACGCCCTGCACACCCCGGTGAGTTCTTTTTTGAAACCAACCGGGACCTCCGCCGTGGTCGCGGTGGGGTACTTGTAGCACCGGTGCAGCAACGTGTGCACCACGACAAGCAGCCGTTCTTCGGGAGACGACGAAAACCGCGCACCTAACTCGCTGAGCAAAACCTCAAGCTCCGTGACCAAGTGCGAGTGCTTGTGCCGCAGCCGCTCCATCACCTCCTTGGCGCCGTCAAACGCCACGGTGGCTTCGCCGGCGGCTTGCGCGGCGGCGTGCGCCGCGGCGGCGTCCATCTTGGCTTGCGCGACCGCTTTCTGACCGGGGGTCAGGGTTTCTTGTTTGGCAGCGTCTTCCGGGGCGTCAGCACCCGTTTGGTCTTTCTCGTCAGGTACCTGCTTGTCATCCTTCTTCTCGTCACCCTTAGTGTCCTTCTTCGGCTCATCCTTCTCAGCGCCGTCGAACTTCGCCGCGGCGTCCCGCGACTCACCCGCCTTCGCCGCTAAACTCCGCGCGCTTTGCGTGACCCGCGCCGCGGTTTCTCGGCGCTCCAGTAAGAACGTCCTGAGACGATGAACGCCGAAAGTGTCAGTCTCTCGTAATGTGTATGAGGGATTGGTATGAGTAAACAGTCAGAGTAATCGAGCCAAACAGTCAGAGGTATAGCCATCCCTTCGCAGGACGAGTATGGGCAATCGCGTAGGCGGTGTGTGGTGATTGGGAAAGGCCCTTACCGCAGCGGACAGTAAAGCGCCTGCGGGTGCGCCTGCGCTACTCTTAACAGCAGCGCCTTGGCGTGCGGCGCTTCCGTGTTTAACAGACTCAACAACAGCTGCGGTACGTACGGCAACCACACCCATCGCTGAATCGCGTCGACGTGTTTCGCCAGCGCACGGCCCACGGCGCCGGTGTGTTCCGAAAACGCGAGCAAATGCAGCACGTTGACGAGCTCGTTTTTGTGTCTCTGCGGGCCGTGCTTCACGGACTGCAGGTAGCACGTCGCCGCGTACTCAACCCACCGCGCGCCTTCCTCGTCCTTCGCGAACGGCGCCACCGCGGTACCCGCGGCGTGCGCCTGCTGCGAAAGCGCCCGCCTCTGCTGGTTCGCCGCGAGCGCGGCGCGGGTGGCTTGCCGTCCGCAAAACTCCCCCCACGCGATCCACGCTTTGCTGAGCTGCTTGCACAGGGACAGGGACGTGGCGTAGGACGCGTGCGCGCCGTCGCCGTCGCCCGCTCTTTCCTGGAACTGGCCTTTCAAACGGAACAGCTCGGCTTTGTGATGCGCGTGGAAGAAATCCAGGGACGTGGTTTCAAGCGCGTTCAAACCGGTGATTGTTTCGCCCTCCATCTCAAGGCACGCTTTGCTTTGCTCTCGCAGTTTCGAAAACGCCTCCTGGACCTCGATGTGGCCTTGTTGCTTGGCGAGGATGGCGTTGGCGGTTTCGCCCATGCCTCGCCGCCGCGCCGCCGCGGCGAGCTTGTTGATTCCCCAGGCCCGGTCTCGCAACCCGAGCTGGTCCAGCTGCGGCCCGCCGTGGTGCAACAGCTGCGGGTGGATCTCGGTGAGGGATTTCCCGGCGCCGGCGATGATGTTGTACATATACCCGCGCCAAGTCAAAACCTCGTTCCACCAAGGCACCGGGTCCCACCGGTTCGGCGTGCGCAGGCGCCAAGTTTCCATGACGTCCTGTACCAGGGTGCGGCACTGCCCGGGGTTCTGGTGGTTCGGCCTTTGCGCGTTGGAAAGCTCCACCAGCACTCGCGTGGATTCCTGTAACTCGACCATGACTTGGAAACCGTGAAGGCTCTGAGAGATAAAAAAGAAAGTGTCAGTCTCGTATGGGCAATCAGTCGACAGAATGTGGTAAATGGGAAATACTTACCTGGACGTGCGCCGCCGCGCCGAGCTCGGGCAAACGCCACCACCGGTCCAGAAACAACTTGCGATTTTACGGGAAAGAAAGTGTCAGTCTTGTATGGGCAAACAGGGAGGGTAATCGGTATGTGTATTGGACGTGTATTGCACGATGTGTGGACAACAGGGAGGGGTAATCGGTATGTGTATTGGACGCGTGTTGGACGATGGCCTGGTCAACAGTCACCGTAATCGGTCTGAACAGTCACAGGCGCGTTAGAGGTAAAACGGGCGGTGTGTCGGATTTGGGAAAGCCCTAAGGCCGTACCTTCACGGCTTGTTTCCAGCACTGCTCCGCTTCGCTTACTCTCCCCGAGTTCAGGGCGTTGTACACGCGTATGACGTACAACTCCGGGGTCTCCTCAACCTCCGAGGTCGCCGCGGACGTGGGTAACAGGTCCTTCACGCCGTTCCAGTCGTTTTGACGCCACGCGGAACCGAGCTGCAGCTCGGTGTGGTCCACGCTTCGCGCGAAATCGGAAACGAGCTCCCACTGGTTCAACTGCTTCGCGCTTTCCAGCCAGTTGGTTTCCCACAAACAAAGCTCGGTTTTCGTGACCCCGCTTACCTGCCCGGCGGAAGCGCGCTGCATGCCGCGGAAAAATACATCCTGCGCCTCTTGCCAGTGCCCGTGCTGCGTCAGCGCTAAACCCACCCTGGTGACTTCGCTGTTGCACCGCTGGCGCCACAGCCCGACTAAAACGTCCTGTTCGCCCAGCAGCCGATACAGCTCCGCGAGGGCGTCAAAGCAACGCGCTTCCTGGGGGTAACGCACCACGTGGTTCTCCAGCAGCGCGATGGCGATGTGCCACGCGTTGTATGTTTTTCCCAAAAACTTAATAAGCTCGGACGGGATCTTGGGTTGCGGCTGCGAAAGCGAAATGCCCTCCAGAAGCGCCTGTACCACGTTCGGGCGCACCGCGGCTTGTCTTTGGTGGTACTCCTTCGAAAGCAGCGCGATCATCGGCTTGGCGAGTTGCATTTGTTCCTCTCGTCTCAACGTGGCCCACACGATCGGGAACACCAGGACCCACATGTAATACGCAACGTGTGCGTTCCGGGTGGCGACTTCGCGAAGCGGGTTGACTAAATTCGAAACCCGCATCTCCGCGACGCCCTTGACGAAAACGGCGTGGCGGTCCAGCATTTCCTTCAACTTGTCACTCGGCGTACCAGGCGCGTCCTTGCCGATTGGCGTTGACGGCGCTTTGGGAGGCACAGGAGTGCCCGTTTTGGGGTCAGCTGAAGTGTCAGCGCCCGTGTCCTTGGCATTCTTTTCAGGGAACAGCGAAACCACCCTCGCGCTGTTCGGCGCCAAGGTAACGCGCTCAGTCTCCGCCAGCGTTTCGAGAATCAAATCCAAACCCTGTTTCAGCCAAAACGTATCCGCCATGGCGTCCCACTCCTGCCCCGCAAGCACAAACTGCAAGCGGTGAAAAAGGCTCTTCCCCACCGCGCCGTGGTACAAAGCGAAGAACTTCTCCCGGAGCTCGGGGTGTCTTGTTCGCAACCCCAACAAGTGGTTCCGCTCGACTTTCGTGAAAACTTCCTGTCGCAAACTGGGCGGCGCGTTCGGGTCGCCCGGAACAGGGTCGCCGCCTGAGACGATAAAAAACAAAGTGTCAGTCGGTCGTGATGTGTATGAGGGATTGGAAAGGGTATAGTAGTGTGACTTCTGGTAAATTGACACAGTACTGTGTCGTTTTACCACAGTACTGTGTCACCAGTATGAGTAAACAGTCGTGGTAATCGGGCCGAGCAGGCAGGCAGTGTGTGGTGCTTGGAAAAAACCCGTACCTTCAAACGCGCAAAGCGAGTGAAGCGTTCCCAACAGCTTCTCCTCCCACTCCGTGGTTTGGGTTACTTCTCTGCCCAGCCGCGTGAGGTGCGCCAGCTTTGACAGGAAAAGAACCGTTTCCTTCACAGAAAGCGACCCGGGGCGGTTTGGTTCGGGGAAAGGGCTGGCGGCTTGCGGCGGCTTTTCGGGTTTCTCGGGAGACGCCTTTGCCTCGGCGACGTCCTTGCCCTCGGCCTTGGTGGTGTCCTCCTTCTCGTCCTTCTCGTCCCCCCCGTCGTCGTCGTCGTCATCCTCCTCCGCTTCCCTGGCCGCCTTTTCAGCCGCGGCTTTCTCCCGGGCCGCCTCAGCGCCCGGCTTTTCCTTGCCGCCCCTGGGGCCGGGCCTCTCCTTGCCGCCGCGAGTAGCCCTCGCCGTGGGTGTCTCGTCGTCGACATCGGTGTCGTCGTCGCCGGGTTTCTCTTTTTCGGTCTCCGCGCCGTCGCCGACCGCCGTGTCCACGGGTTCCTTCTTCGCCGAGTTCGCGGCGAGCACCGAGGCGGGAATCGCGGCGGCGTCGCCCACGGCGCCTGGCACGGCACCGGCGACGGCGTCGTCCGCCCACCCCTTCACCGCATCAAGCGCGGCCATCAGCACGGCGCCGTGCGTGTTCGGGTCGTTGATGAGCTGAAGCAGCATGCGCAGAAACAGCTGTTTGTGCTCGCCCCCGCTAGGCACGACTCTGCTCGCGATGAGCGCCACGCATCGCGACATGACGTGCGCCGCGCTGCCGTATTCAGGCGCGGGCGGAGTAGGCGGTGCTCCTCGGGTCGGCGCCCGGGGGGGCGGGGCGTTACCCGCCGCGCTGGCTTGGTTGAGTTCGTGCGTGAGCCGGGACAACAGCTTCACGAGGTGCGGCAGATACCGGTCGACGACCTTGCGGTGTCGCTCCGCGAGCGCGGAGACGCACGTCAAAACGCACGCCACGCTCGTGTCCGGGGTCTGCGCGTTAGGCGTCGCCGCGGCGCCCGCGCCCGCGCCGGCAACCGCGGCGGCGACGTGCTTCGCGCAAAGCTCGTCAAGCCGGTGCTGCAAAAGCTTGGTTTCGGGAGGAGGCATGCCTCGTTCGCCTGGCGGCGCCCCGGGCGTGGGCGGCGGGTACATCGCCCGCGCCAGGGCGTTGGCCAGCGCTTCGTGCGTCTCCTGCGATTTGCTGTTGAAACAAGGCTCCAGCATCTGCGCCAGCTGCGGGGCGTTGCCTGACACGAACCTTTCGGCGTCCGCATCAAGGGCGACGTTGAACACCGCGAGCCCCGTGCGTAGCGTGTTCGTGGCGTCGCCGCCCGCGGCGGCGGTGGAGGCAAGTAACTTCTCGATGAACGCGAACTTGATGTTCGCCGTGGGCCACGTGTTCAGGGCTTCCCGCAACAGCGAAAGCGACCGCGCGTGCAGCGCCAGCATCACGTTCTCCTTGCTCTCCCCGGTGAGGAAAGACATGCGCACCAAGAAGTTGACCATTATTTCCCGCATCCCTGGCGTGGGGGCGAAATCATCCGCGTCAGGCGCGATCGGGACATCGCCTGACCCCCTCGGCCCGTCGTCGTCGTTGTCCATGTCGATGTCATCCGCGTCCCCCATCGCGACGTCCTTGTCTTTTTCGTCGTTAGCGGTGGGCATGATGCTGTTTTTTTTGTCGTCGTTGTCGTCGTCGTCGTCTTCGGTATCGGCGCCTCTGCGCGGGCGTCGTCGCTTTGGCGGGTCTTTTTGCTTCTCCTCCTTCTTCTCCGCCGAGTGATTCGAATCCCTCCGACCGCGCTTCGTGCCGACCTTCGGTTCCTGCTTTTTCGGATCGTCGTCATCCGCATCCTCGTCGTCGTCGTCGTCGTGTTTGTCTGTTTCGCCTTTCGCCTCTTTGTGTTCCTTGACCCGCCGTTCCCTTGACTTTTCCCACCGCAGCACGAGCTCCACTAAATCCACGGAAAGCGCCCTGTTCTCCGCGGGCGAGGACGACGGCAAACCGAGACGCGACAGCGAGTTCACCATCTGAGGCACGAACTGTGCTCTGCTCGGGTAAAAGTGCGACTCGTGCGACACGATCAGGTTCCACACGTGAATCAGGTGCGGTAACGAGTGCCCTTCCTCCACCAAGATCTTCTTCGTGTACCGGATCCAAATCGGGTACTTGTGGTCGCCTTGCGGAAGCCGTTTTGGGAGCGCCGGGGTCAGCGCGCCTAGGGCTTGCCTGACAAGGTCCTTGCTTTCGGGCTGGCACGCGCGTAACAGGGCGACGAACACTTGCAGCACGATCTTCTCAGGCGCCTGGTACGCCTCCAGAAAGTGACACACGTTGACAAACGCGAACTGCTTCGCCCCGCCGTCTTCGGATTTCAGGTGGTTCCACCCGAACTTGATCAGTTCCTTTCGGTGCCGTACGAGCTCGTCAGGGACGTGCCGGATCAACAACGTGCCCATCCGCAACAGCTGCACCCGCATGGCTTCTGTGTGTACGGAGTCGTCGCTGGACTCGTCGTCATCCGCGGTTTCCAAAAGGTCGTTCACGATTGACGCCACGACGTCCTCCGTTAAAACTTTCTTCGCCTCCTCCATCCGGTCCGAATCAGTAGACACGTCCTTCAGCGTGGCTTCCAGAATCGGGATGATGATCAGTCGGGTGGCGTGCGTTAGCTCAGAGGCGCTCATTGACTTTGTCTTGAACGCCTCAAGGAAGTGTAACAGCACCGCGTGTTTCTCCGCGCTCGTGAATTCCTCCGCGACGTTGGTTTTGTAAAAGCGCACCAGAAACGTAAAGTCCACGCACGTCTTCGCGTCGAAAACGGAGAGAACGTCAAACAGGTACTCAACCTTGGTTTTGTCGTGAAGCACGACGTTGGTGAAGCACTTCACGAGGCGCTTGCTTTCCAGGAGCTCGGAAAGAGCGAGGAGTTCCTCGTGTCGCAGCCGCTCCGCCCGGGCCGGACTTCGCCAGCGCGACCAGAGTTCCAGCAACAGCTCGGGCTGGCTCGCCAGCCACGCCGGGTCGTGCTTCGCGAGCACGGCGACGAGCTTGAGGCCGTTGTACGAGGCTAAATCGCTGCCGCCGCCCAAACCCGAGATGCCGGTTTCGGCGTTGACCCCGGTCTCAGACGCAGCTTGGTCGGTCACAGAAGACGCGCCCGTACGCGGCCACTTGAACGCGCGAGCGATGATTTTCCCCGCGTTTCCGCAAAGCTCCTCCCGCAGCGGCTTCCCCTCCTTCTGCATGCGCAGCATATCAAGCAGCCTGAAGAAAAACTGAGGTTGGTCGATTCTCTGTAAGAAGAAATCAATCGCGTCCGGGGCGTACCGCGCGAGGAACTTGCACAGCGGCGCCCGGTACAGCGAGTTCACCTCGGAGTGCACGCCGGACGCGGGCAGGGCTTGTTCCAGCTGCACCGTGAGCATCACGAGCGGCTCCAGGAACTTCCCCGCGGCTTGCGGCAGGAGGTGGAACAGGTTGATCATCGCGGCGGCTATTTTGAAATCTTTTGGAGGCGGTCGGTTGGTTTGCTGCGGAGGCTGCCCAGGAACGTTGGTTGTTTTCCCCGCCGCGTTCGGGTCAGGTTCCAGCCACCGCCGCAGGTGTTCCAACAGCTTCTCCCCAAGCGTAGGGTTGAACCAGTTCGAAAGCAACTCCAGTAAACGTTCCAAACCGACCAACAACGGCATGGAAAGGTTCTTGTAGTGCGCCAGGTTGACCAAAATAGGCCGCAACGAGCTTTGTAGTAGCTCCTTGGAAAGGCTTTGTTGTTGAATCACGCGTTTCAACCCGCGCTTCGCGAGCTCAACCACGGGTTCAAACCGCGACGTGAGGGATTTGAAAAACATGGTGATGATTCGCTGCCGCAGCTGCTGCAGCGTGTCCTCGCCAGGCCCCGGTGTTTTGAGCTCAGGGCACGCCATGGCGCTGCACATGAGCTTGATACACGCCTCGCGCAGGGCGTGCAGGTCGTCTCCGTTTGAGGTGACGCCGGTGTTGTTACCGGGCGCGGTTTTCGCGACCGAAGCGGCGAGGCTGGCGTCGTCGGTTTCCGCGAACGCCAGCGCTTCTTGAAGCAACCCCACGAAAGACGCGTGGATCTTGATCAGCGGTACGGGTTTGGTGGAAAGACAGAAATCGAGAATCCGCACCACCTGGACCTGGACCTGGACGCGCCGCGTGTGCAGCGGGCGCGAAAGCAAACCGCCGACGTGCGCAGCCTTGACGTCCAGAACAGATCCAACGTCCACGCCGCAGCGCTTCGCCAGGCCCGCCACCGCTTTTTCCACAACCGGCCGCACCGTGGGCGACGACGACGTGGAGAAGAGCTCCTCGGCGAGCACGCTGGTGGCGTGCTCCAGCCTTGGGGGCGCGTCGCTGCCGCGAAGCGTGGTACCGACCGGGGTGGCGCTTTCCAACACGCGGTGGAAAATCTGCGTCGCGAGGCGCACCTCCACCACGGCGTGCGCGGGGAGCGAGCGCAGCGCGCGTCTGAGAGATAAAAAAGAAAGTGTCAGTCTCGTATGGGCAATCAGTCGGCGAAATATGGTAATTGGGAAATACGTACAGAAGCGCTTGTAGGATTCGCGGCAGGTGCGTTTGCAACGCGGTCGCGGGAAGAACCCTGGTCAACGCGTCGATACCCGCGACGCCGCCCACCACGGATTGCCAGCTCTTCTTGAAGCACATGTGCGTCAGCCGGGGAAGGAGCTCGGCGACGAGCGAGTCGAGGGCGGGAGGAACGGGGGTTTCAGCCGCCGCCGCGACGATAGACGCGTCTTTCTCCTTCTTGACATCACCTTTTTTGTCCCCGTCCTCCATCTTGCCCTCGTCCTTCGACGCCGCGTCCGCGTCCTCGCCATCCTCGTCTTCGGTCTTGGCGGACTTCTTGCTGGACGTGGCGGCGCCCCGGCGCGACGCGCGCGTTTGTTTCGGCGACGCCATCTCGGCCTTGTCCTCCTCCTTGTCTTCGTCCTTGTCGCCGGCGTAATTCATCTCCGAGTCCTTCTCCTTTGCTTTTTCCGCATCCGCGTCCGCCGCCTCCGCGGCGTCCGCGACATCCGCGGCATCCGCCTCCACAGCGCTCGGGTCGATGCCAGCGTCCCTCATCGCCTTCGCGGCGATCGCAGCGCATTCCCTTTCTTTATTTTCCAGTTCCAAGCACGCCTCAGCGTGGGCGACGCAGGCGCGCGCGTCCTTGGCGTCCTCCGCGGAAACCCCAACCACGGAGGCGTCGCACGCCAGAGTCATGACGCCGTCGATGAACGTCTGTACCGCGCGCAGCGCCGCTTCGACGTGCGGGCGCTTGCCGCTCTCCATCGCGTCCATCAGCGCGTCCAAGAACAGGGTGGCGTCGAGGGTGGTGAGGGAGGCGCTGGTCCCCTTGCGTTTCTTGTACCTCGCGTGTGACGTGTCGATGTCCACCGCGTCCGGGTCGTCGAGCGCGTCCTTCATCTCGACATCCTTGTCATCCTTGTCATCGTCGTCCTCGTCCTTGCCCTCCTCCTCATCATCCTTCTTCCCCCTTCGGCCTCCTCGGGTTTTCTTGGGGCTGGGGGGAGGCGGAGTTTTGCCTTTCTTAGCGTTTTTGTCGTCGCCGGCGTCGTCGTCGGCACCCGTGGCCAATACAGACGCGGCGGCGGCGGATCGCGCGGCGGCTTCTTTGGCGAGAATCGCGCCCGAGCGCCCGCTCCCGCCCGTGACGAGCGGCGCCGCCCCCGACACGAAAAGCATCGCGAAGTGTTCCGCGATTGAACTCACGAACCCGTCGTTCGCGGTTTTCAGGGTAGGGTCAGCCTCCGCCGCGACCACCGCGGTGAGGAGCTGCTTGAAAACGGATTTCTCCGCCTCGAGCTGCGTTTTGGTTTTGTTCCCGAGCCGGGTTTTCGCGCTCGAATCCTCCGCGCCGTTCGCGCCGCCTTCGTCGGAATCGGCGTTTTGGAACCACCCCTGCACCACGCCTTCCAGCGCCGCCCTGATTTCCACCGTGTTCGCCCCAGACCGCGCCAACCCACCAGACACGTTCAGCACCGAGGCTAAACACGCGCGGAGAAACGCGAGCGCGTGTTTCCGGTGCTCCACAAGCGCCTCGGCGCCTTTCAGGTTCGGCACGGGGGGCGCGGCCAGGATGGTGCGCATCAGGGCGATGCACCTGTCCAGGGGTACCAGGAAGCTTGTTTCTGGTTTGAAGGTTAAGATCAAACGCAAGCCGTGTTCCGGGTTTTCCTTCGCGTCAAGCGCTAGGGGCTCGCGTAGAAACGACCGGCTTCGGCCACCCAGCTTCCCGAGCATCTGAAGCGCCTTCGCGCCGAACGGCGCGCCTGATTGCTGCGGCTTCAACAAACCCCACAGCGCGAGCATCAAGTCGCTCTCCACCTCGGCGATGCACGGGTCAAGAAAGTCCGGGTTCAACGAATCAACCCAGAACTCCAGGGTTCGTAACCCGAGAAGTTGTAGCTCACTTGACGTACTTTTAAGCGCGCGTAACAGCGGGTGCGCTAGTCGCGGCAGGTGAGGTAAAATGCTCGACAAACGCGCGGGAAGCGTCAAACACAACTCAACCACGGTGTCGCTCAGTTCGTGCGTATCAGGGCCGTGAAGCAGCGCCAGCAGGGCGTCTAACGTCGGCTGCAAAACCGGAACCACTTCGCGGTAAAGCAAGTCAAACTTAGCTTGTGCCAGGGCTCGGAAAAGGTAACGAAGCAACCTGACGTACGCGGACGGGTCGTCCACTTCCTTCATGGCTTTCAAGCACGCCTCGACTAACGGCACGACGTGCGGCGACAACACGGCTTCGCACGAGCTGTACTTGCTCACCGCGTGCATCAGAAGTGAGAACAGTTTCAGCACAAGCTGCGATTGCGGGCTTTGCGGGTCCGATAACGCGTGCAACCGGTCCTTCACCAGGTGCGTCGCGAGCGCGTCCGCGAAGCTCCGGCCGAGCGCGGGGGACTGTAACAAAATGTGCGGCAGCTGCACCATCGGCGCCAGTTCGTACGGCTCGCCGCCGCCGAGCAGGGCGTCGAGTCTTAGACAAATGATGTCCAGGAACGACCGCGGGTCTAGCACCGCCAGCGCCTCACCGAAGTGCGTGCACATCTCCGCACACTCCGAGCCTTGGTAAAGCGCGAGGCACCGCACGCCGTTCTGCACGAACCCGCTGGCGCGGCGAAGCTCGCCTTCCCTGAACCCCTTGGCCTTGGGGACCGCACCTGCCGTTTGTTGCGTTTGCGTTTGCTGCGTGCTGCCGTGGAAGTTCGTGATGGACCACAACAGGGTTTTCATGCCAATCACCAGCGTTTTCACCAGCGCCTTGGTGTCCGCTAAACTCTTCAGCGCGTCGCTCGGGGTTTGCACCGTGCCGTCGAATCCTACGAGCTCCGTGGGTTCCTTTGGGTCGGCGGATTCCTTGTCGTCGTCGGCTTTAACGATTTCCGGTTTCGTTTCGGTGGACTCAACCTTCTCCACAACAACCACCACCCCGAGCGCGGCATCTTGTGATGCTTTGGCTTTTTGCTGTTCCGCCAACTCCGCGGCTTCCGCTTTTTTGCCGTTTTCAAGAAGCAGCTTGACCTGCGGCTTCACCGTGCCGAACTTTGGAGTTTTAAAGAAAGAAAGTGTCAGTCTTGTATATAGCGATGTATGGACAAACAGTCACCAGCTTCGGTAAAACAGTCGTCTATGTTTGGGAAACGCGCAAGGCCGTACCTTCGCCACGGTGGCGTCTAGAATGCGAACCAAGTTCGCGCGCGCTTCGTCCGCCTGTGTCGGGTCGTTTCTTCGCCTGAAAATCGACTCCACCAGGTGGTGCATCAACCGCGCACAGGTCATTTGAATCGAAAGCGGCAGGGTTTTGTCCTGGACGTTTCGCGAAAAAAGATACACGGCGCGGCGTATTTGCGGCATCGAGAGCTCCAGGCGCATGTGGTGCACCAGTTCCGCGAGGAACGAGTACGCCAGCGGGCGCAACGTCTCGATGCACGCCTGGCCGGTACCGACCAAGGTTTGTTCATCCAGAAGCAAATCCAGGTGCGGGTAAAACCCCCGTCTGAAGTCGGGCGCGGATAACACGTGCCGCGTCGCGACGAGCAGCTCCTTCCTAGTCGCGACGTTATCGGAACACGTTCGCAACAGGCTGACGATGGATTGCGAAACCTCGTCCCGGTGGGGCTGGACTAACGCGGAGTACCCGCGTAGCAGGTACGTGACAAACGAAACCGTCTTTACCTGCGCGCCGGTCATGTCCGCGAACGGGCGCTGTAGGTGCGACGGAACGGTTTCGCCATCCTTGGTCGCCTTGAGGCCGATAAAAAAGAAAGTGGTTAACGTCTCGTATGGGCAATCGCAGAGGCGGACCGTGGTGTTTGGGAAATACGTACCTTCAGGCCGATCGTTTTCACCATCAGGGGTAACAACGTGGTGACGTTGGACGGAATCAGCCTGGCGTAGAGCTGGAACAGAAGCATCACAATCAGCGGGCACTCGGTTTGGACTTTGAAGGACCGGGTGCTTTTGATGGACACGGGTGCCGGGGGCGGTTCTTTCCTTTTGTCGCTCGCCTTTTTCCCGCCGCCGTCGCCGAAGGTTTCAGCCACTGTTCCTTCCACCTGCTCGTACACGTCCCTGACAAACTCCAGAAAGGGCTCGACTTCGAACTCCAGGGAAGGGCGGAAGTTGCGGTGGAGGTCGAAAATTACGCGCAAGCAGATCAGGGCGTTTTCTTCGTTCTCCACGCGCAGCGAACTGGTCGCCAAGCGCAGCACGGTTTTGTCGTGCGGCCGCAAGTGTTCGTTGTGCGGCAGCTTGTTGAGCATTTCCAACACGCACTTTCGAGTTTTGTGCATGTTATTGTCCTCTAGTTGGGGTGGTGTCGTTTCAAGCACGGCGTCGAACGCGGGAAGAAACGCGTTGAGGAAGGAACCATAGTCGCCCGTGTGCACCGCGTCCACGCAGGCGCGAACCTCATTGACAAGCGCCAAACGATCCTTAGGCTTGTCGCAGGTAGTGAGCTTCGCGGCGTGGGTTTCGAATTGACTGATTAGTTGAGGGTTTAGGGTGAGGGAGGGTTTGGGGAGACAGGGTCAGTAAAGGGTTTAGGGTTTAGTCGTACGTGGGGGCGAGCGCCACGAGTGAGACACGAGCAACAAATAATAAAAGCTCAGGTGAGAATGGGGCGGGAAGGGTAAATCCGGGATCGTCGTGGTCCGAGGGAGCGCCCAATGGGTGGTGGTCCACCACCGCGATCGATGCGCGTCAGGTGTGGTATCGCGGTACCCGGTGCGTCAGGACACGATCGGTACGGCCGACGAGCATGTACGCACCTCGGGGTCAGGGTGACGGTGGTTGGGGTGGTCATTTTTCCAAACAGTCCGGCGCCACCGACGAATCTGATTTAATCCACCCCCCTCCGGGCTTCAATCGGCGCGACGTACGATCGGCCTTCACCAATTCAGACGCGCGTCTCTCGCACTCCGAGACGGTCGCGGGGGAACCGGGGCGTGTGACGACGCCTTTGGGTCCCGCGCGACGCGGATGGAGTGCTTCAATATCTGAAATCGAGATTTCTGTACGTGCTTCTGTTAGGACCTAGGTTTCGTCTCTGGTTTGGTCGCTGCAAGAAGACGTTTGGTGTTTGTTGTGTATGGTAGGTACCGGTGGGCACTGGGCAGAGTTAGGCAGTGAGCTCCAGCCAGACCCACGTTTTTTTTTAAGGTTCATCGGACGGTCCGATGAAATTTGGCTTCAAAATTAGCAAAAAAAAGCAAAAATCATGGAAGTTGTGCGTGGAGGAAACCGACGGACTCATAACGCCGCGCATGGTGCCCACGACGTCGTTCCGCGACTTCGTCGCGTCCAAGATCCAGGCGGCTTGGCGGCGCACGCGTTCTCGCCGAGCGTACGTCACGCTTAGAAACGCCGCGGTCGTGATCCAGGCGCGGGTCCGCCACGTCGCGCGACGAGGAAAGGTACGAAGCGTTTCCTCTGAGATGGAGAAACCACGAGAGTCAGCAAGTGCTTTTCCAAACAAAGCCCAACGAACCGTCACCACCACGCGGAGCCATTGGCGAGTGACAGGCGAACATCTCGGCGAACGACGCAGCGCTACTATACAAGGCGACACCCCGGTCAGTGAAACGACGCCACCGCCAACTCGGAACCGCGATGCGACGCACATGAGTTCGTTTCGGTCCTGATCTCGTTTGGTCTCACTCCATCTCATCATCTCTGACAGTGTTAAACTTCGTCCTTAAAATGCCTTCCCGAACCCAGGCCGTTATTCGCATCGCGCGGTGTTGGCGCCGCTATGTGTGTCAGCGCGAGTACCGCTTCAAACGGGACTTGCTTGTTCGAAGACCACCAGGCGGCGTGATGAGGTTTGATTGGGTTCACCACCACCACCTGCTTACGAGAAGTGGTGACTACCAACCCACACAAACCACCGACGTGATCCGCTCCGCGCCGAAAACGCTGCGATTCGAAAAACCAACCGAGGCGTTTTTTGTGAACGACCGCGGCGCGCGCGTTCATTTGCGTTTGCGGCTAGGACCCGGTCTTCTGGGTAAATACCCATACGACCACCCGGTCATATACTACCGCATATTCACGCACCACCCCGTGCAGGATCTGAACCAACAGAGTCCGGAGGATTACTTCGAGGAAAACAAGGCGAAGGCGTCGGAGCGCGCGGCGGCGGCGCTCAAGACGAGCGTTTCCCAAAAAGGGTTCAAAATAAAAACAGAAAACGAGATACGCAAACGGACGAACAAGTACGTCCGCGTGGAACGCAACGACTGGCGGGTCTTGAGCGGTAGAGCAGTGCGGGCACTGGCCGCCGCAGGTACCGAGTTTAGGTTGGGGTATCACACCCTGGCGATGGAAGAACGCGTCGCGGCGCGACGTTCGCGGCCGCTCCGCGTTTCGTCCTCCGCCTCCTCGTCGCCGCGACCGGCGCGAAACACTTTGTCGGCGGTAAACCCAGTTCGCGTGACGAACCGTGGTGTGCGAACACCAGTTGGTGCGGTGACACTACACAGCGCGCTGCGATTACGGGCGAGGGCTTGGAGCGCCGGTGGTGACGTGCGCGAGGCTTGCTGTTTCACGCGGCACGACGAGAGCGACGCTTTATATTTCGACGAATCAAACGTCTCCGCCGACGAAAACGAAAACGTCTCCGGCGCCGAATCCGTGGACTCGCTGTTACGGTGGAGCCAGGGTTTGGATTTCGAGGAGTCGGACGAGGAGTAGAAAGAACCCGGGGTGGTGTGTGTTGAAGGTGGTACTTTGTGTAATAGGTAATACTGGGTAGTACTTTGTCTAGGTAGACTTTTGAGTGAGACTGCGGGTGATGTGTGATGAGTTTGGACGATTCATCTTCGCACTTTCCGAGAAACCCAAATCCTGTGCTTTTCCCCTTCTTTCGTACCGTCCTAGAACACGGCAGCCGCACCTCCCGCCACAGCTCCCGCGCGCCACGCACCACGCCAACCACCGACCGTACCCGACCGCTATGTCCTCCCACGCAGTGTGCGGTGTGGAAACTCGCGCGCGCAAGAGAAAGCGCGAGCGCGATACTAACCCGCAGGAGGCCTTCCCCGGCCTTCCGCAAGACGTCGTGGTCACTCACATCCTCAGATCTGACACTGACCCCATCGTTCTCGCGCGGCTAAAAGCGGTGAGCCGCGCGATGCGCGACGCGGTGGAAAGGACGGGACTTCGGGTGGAGGAGATGACAACTGAACGAGCCGCGCATTTCGGGTGCTTAGATACGCTTCAACACAAGCTCCAGAAAGGTCGTCTGGACAAGTCGAAGGTGTGCAAGCTTGCGGCGTTGTTCGGGCAGCTCGAAGTACTGCAGTGGGCGCGCGCGAACGGCTGCACGTGGGACATGTTGACGTGCAGGTACGCGGCGCACGAAGGGTACCTCGAGGTGCTGCAGTGGGCGCGCGCAAACGGCTGCCCGTGGGACGAGTACACGTGCTCGTATGCGGCGAAGTGCGGGCAGCTTGGTGTGCTGCAGTGGGCGCGCGCGAACGGGTGCCCTTGGGACTGGGTGCAGTGGATGTCGAAAGCATCGGAGAATGGCCACCTGGACGTGCAAGCGTGGTTGAACGAGAACCAAGCAGTACCGGTACCGTGAGAGAACGACATAATAAAGGAACAAGACCCCGCATTTCTGTTCACTGTTTTGATTGAAAGACTATTAGACATGCAGTGACTCGTGTACGCAAGCGTTTCGCGCCGCGTCGCCGGGTCGTTTTTATCACTCATCACTCGGCGGGTATTTACCGAAGTGCATCTGGCAACTCCCGGTTTTGAAACAAGGCTCGACGTGCAGGGGCACGCCGAATTCGCTCAGCACCACGTCTTGTGCGGGTAACTTACACATGTGCGTACACACCCCGAGACTTTGCGTGGCTTCCAGGTACCGGCACTTCTTGATCGTCACCACGGTGACGCCGCCAGAGCTTGTCAACGACGACGGCCCGAACATCCACTCCGTGAGTTCGGACGCCACGGTTCCCGTGACTTCCCGAGTTAAATCAGCAGGTACTGCCGATTTCACCAGGGATTCAACAGACCTAACAATGTCGGGGAACGGATTTGGAACGAAAGGAGTTTCGACCTCCGCGTCGTACAGAAAGGCGGGCGCGGCGCTTCGAATCGAGCCGCGCATCACGCGCCCGATGAGCTTTCGTAACTTCTTTTGTGCTGATTGTGTATCGTTGTCACCAGAGACACGCTCATTGTGAATCCGCAGCGCGACTTCGACCAGGGTTTCGTATTTACTCGGGTCGCCCGCCGCGTTGGCGTCCAAACCGAACGCTCGCGCTAAATTTTCCGTCGTCGCCGAAATTGCGACGGCGTCGAGCGGCGAGTCGTCGTATTTCGTGGGGGTATTTAGCGTGGCGTACGCCGGGTACGTCGCGGTTGAGGCGTGTAAGAGTCCGTATTGCTTCGTTTCCGAATCCGTGGTTAGCCAGGGCGAGGGTTGAGGTTTCTTTTTACTTGAGTCGGTGTTGACGTCGTTCCGAATCGTCCCACCACCTCCAACCGAATCTTCGTTTGCACCAACCCCATTTTCCGCTCGCCAAGCCGCGATGCGCGCGTCGTTACTGTTCACCGCCGGTGCGTCACCCGGCTTGCGCGTTATGGAAGGTTTGATCACACGCCTCGGCCCGCGATTTCTACGGCCAACCCCCCGGCCGTCCCCCGGGCCGTTCGTCTTCAAGTTCGTCACGCGATCGCGCCACGTCGGTCCATCCTCGGACTCCTCCGGGACACCACGGCGCGTCGCGGGAGTGACGATACGCGCGCGCCGGTTAACCCTCAGAGGCGATGACGACGACGCGGTGGATGACGCGTTTCGCGTTTGGAACGCACCACACGATGGCGTCGCCGAACACGCAACGCACGCCATGAACCGTGGGGACGGTCGACGCGTGCAGAAGGAACTGGTGAGATTCTTTATTTGGCGGTGACAAACGAAATTGTGCAGCAAAAATCCAAGTGACACATACTTTGAGCGTTACGTCGCCCGCGCTTCTAGTTCAACATCCGCGCTCTCCGCCAGTTCCCTCGCCCCCAGCTCCGCAGGCGTTTCGCCATCCGCGTCTTTCAACGTGAGATCCGCCCCCCAGCGCAACAAAACGCCGCACGTTTTCCCCGACTCCACCGTCGCGGCGTAGTGCAACGCGGTTTGGCCTTCGTCGTCCGTGGCGTTTACGAATTTTACCAAAGTTAACTCATGACTTGCTGAGTTAACCATCACTTGTTCCACCGCCGTGAGCAGCACGTCCACGCACTCCCAGTGCCCCCCGTCCGCACACCAGTGCAGCGCGGTTCGCCCCTCGTCGTCGCGGTGGTCGAAAAAAAAAGGTACACCCGCTTCCGTCGCGTTTGCGAATATTCGGCGAACCGCGACGGCGTCGCCGAAGCGCGCCGCGCGTCGTAACGGAGTTTCCGAATCGTCCCCATTTGTGCCGTCCCCCCCAACAGGCGCGTCGAAGGGTAGCTCCGGACGGCTGAACACGGGACCGCCCATACCGAATTCGCCTTCTGTGTCTTCGGAGTCTTCTTCTTCTTCCATGTCCTCTTCTTCCAAGTCGTCTTCTTCCACGTCTTCTGGCAAAGCATCCCCACGCACGTATGTGCCTTCTTCGGAGTTGCCTTTCCCCGCAGACGACGTCGGCATCGTTACCCCACACAACTTTTCCACCAGCAAAACGTACTCCGTCATCGCCGACGCCTTTGGCAAATCCCCGAGCTCGCTCCACGCGACCCACTTGGCGTGCTTGGTCATGCCCTCCAGGAGCCTCGGTTTCGGCAAAGCGCACTTGCCTGTCGTGGCTTGCTTGTACAGGCCGTATACTAACAGTTTGTCCGCGCTCGTCATCTTACCCACGATGCGCTCCACGTTGCCCGCCGCGCGCTCGAATCTCACCCGCAAAGCGCCCGCGTCCGTGGGTATCTCCACATCACTACAACTCTCATCCGCTGCCTCCCCGAAGTGACCCGACCCGAGGAGCTCGGACTGCGCTCTTGACACCGCGAGTTTTTGCCGTTCCTTCTTCGACAGCCGTGGGGATTGCGTCGAGGGCGAGCCCGTGTTTGGCGTGCGCTGGGGCGTGCCAGCGCCCACCGCGCTGGACGCACCGGGAGACACAGGCCCGGACGACGGGGATGCGACGACCGAAATCTTCCGAGAAGCGTCTTTCTCATCTTCGCGAGATTCGTTTGGTCGCTTCGGCGGGTCCAACACGTGGTGGTAGTACACGAAGGCACCGGCGCCGACGGCGACACCGACTGCGATCGCGGAGGTCCACGAAAACCACTTCGCGCGCGGCGCGGGCGGCATGGCGAGCCGAGGCGTCAACGCGCGCGGCGAGGTTTGCAAGACAGCAGTTGGCAACGGCCGAATACGACAACAATATTTTTTTCGGCACCTCCAATGAAGTCGTAGCACTCCGGGACGCACGTCACCAGCGTCGCACGCCGCGTCATGGTCGACGCGCGTGACGCTGCTGTCGGTGCTATCGTGGCCGCCGCGGGTGGCCTCGTGGTGGGTTTCGCGAAGCTCACCGCGTCGGGGTGGCTCGTCTCGATCCCGGCGTTCGGATTGCGAGGGTGGCAAATCCTGACCGTCGGCGCGTTCGCCGTGAATGTGGTTTCCGTGAGCGTCCCCGGGCGCGTGGACGGCGAGATGGCGGAGACGGCGAAGAAGGCTGGGATGGCTGCGAAGAGGGCTGCGAAGATGGCGAAGAAGCAGGAGAACACCACGGACACGAACACCACCCACGAAACGACACCCGAGGCGGGTATTCCTCGAGCGCATTGGAGTCGCGGTCTTTTCTCCCCCGCCGGCTGGGCGTTTGCGATTTGGGGCCCGATTTTCGTCGGCGAAAGCGCGTTCGCCTCTATGGCCGCGGTTCCCGGCGTCGCAGTCTCAAACCCAGTAGCATCAGCTATGCTCGCACACGCGGCGCCTTGGTTCGCGTGCGCGTGCCTGTTACAATCCCTGTGGTGCGTCTCGTTCCGGCCGTGGGCGAAGCGCCCTCGACACTTCTGGCTTCCCGCTTTTCTTCTCAGCGCCGAAGCCGTCGCGCTTCGCGGAGCGCACAACGCGCTTTTGTTTGCGGCCGCGTCCTCGCCGCCACTATCGATTGGCACGTACCTGTGTTGTCACCTCCCCGTAGCCATGCACTTCGGTTGGATCACGTGCGCGTCTTTGGTGAGTTTGAACTCGTGGGTGGCGGTCGCGCGGTGGGCGCCTGGCGCGAAACTAACACTCGCGTTCGCGTCGACTTTGTTCGCCACGACCGCCGCGGCGTTTGTGTCCGTCACCACCGGGGACCCAGTCGTTTCCTTCGTGGTGGCCTGGGCGCTAGCCGCGGTCGCGGTGGATGGCGGGAAAAACGACAAAAGCGAAGAGTTCAGTGTGGCTTCGTTAACCAAGCTCACCAACGCCGCGTCGATTGCGGCGAAGGCGTTGACCGCGCTCGGCGGTTTACTAATCGCGAGAAACGTGTTTTCGTCCAGCGCGTGATGAAATCGCGTTCTGAAATCACTTTTTAGAGAGAGCGGGCGCGCGCGTTTAAACACACAGACAATTTTAGGCACACGTTGTTGACACCGTGGTCCCGTAACACTCTTACCACCGACGCAGTGCGCGGTGTGTACCTTCACGCGTTACTTCCCCCGGTCCGGTCCTTGTTTCTTCGCGAAAACTTAAGAACATTCTTCGCGAATATGTTTTTCCCACTTCGCCGGGTCGACCTCCAAGCGCCGGGGCGCTGGCGATATTCGTTGTAAATCAAGAATGACTGGCGCGACCGTGACTCGCACACGCGCGGTCTCCAAGTCGCGACGCGATGTCGGGCATGCGGCGCGGCGGCGGCGCGCTTCTGCGCGCTGCGGTATTCATGGCGGCGCCTCGGACGGGGGTCACGTCCAGTGGCACCCGCGTTTTCGTCGCCGATCGCGTCGGCACTTTTGTCGCACCGCCGCCGATCGCGAAAAACAACGTTCGGTGTTTCACGGCCTCCGCCTTGGCGATGTCCTCTTCCGGCGGCGCCGAGGAAAAGCCAGCCACGAAGGTTCGGAACTTCGCCATCATCGCGCACGTGGACCACGGCAAAACCACTTTGCTTGATACGCTTATGAACCAGGGCGGACACGTCAGCACCAGCGAGCGGTTGATGGACAGCAACGATCTTGAGAAAGAACGCGGGATCACTATTAGCAGCAAGTACACGAGTTTCCCGTGGCGGGACTGCGTGTTCAACGCTGTGGATACCCCCGGTCATGCCGATTTCGGGGGCGAGGTAGAGCGAGTGCTGGACATGGTGGACGGGTGTTTGCTGTTAGTCGACGCACAGGAAGGCCCGATGGCGCAAACCAAGTTCGTGCTTTCGAAAGCGCTGCAGAAAGGGTTGCACCCGGTCGTTTGCATCAACAAAGTCGACCGGCCGGGTGTGACAAAACTTGGTTGTGACGAAGTGGAGAGCAAGCTTTTCGATTTGTTCGCGAACATGGGGGCGACGGACTCGCAGCTTGATTTCGCGATCGTCTACGCCAGCGCACGGGAAGGCGTGGCGCACCTGGATTTTCACGAAGCGCGGCGCTTGTGCGGCGGCGACAAGGCGGACAAATCCGTGGCGCCGTTGCTTGACGTTCTTTTGGACCGAGTACCGCCGCCGCCTGGGGACCCGGACGACGAGTTCAAGTTGCTAGTATCAATGATCGAGCACGACGCGTTCGTGGGAAGGCTGGTGACTGGCAGAGTCGCGAGCGGCCGAGTCGCGGTCGGGGACCGGGTCAAGGCTATGAAAATGGGCGACGGCGGCGACGGCGACCGCGAAACCGGGCGCGTGACCAAGGTACGTGTTGCGGCTTTCCCAAATCCGGACACACTGTTTTACCTCTAACGCTGGTGACTGTTGTCCATACATCGCGATATACAAGACGTTTGACCTTTTCTTTCCCAATCCCAAGCTGTTCACGTCGCACGGTGGGGTCCGGTCCCCGCTGGCGTCCGCCGCGGCGGGCGACATCGTTTCCGTCGCGGGGCTTTCCCTGGCGACCGTTACGGACACGGTCGCGTCGGTCACGGTCACGGAACCGCTTCCCGCGTCGCCCATCGACCCGCCAACTTTGAAGATGACGTTCGGAGTGAACGACTCAAAACTCGGTGGCCGGGAAGGGAAAAATCTCACCGGGCGGAACATCTGGGACAGGCTCGTGGCGGAGGCGGAGACGAACGTGGCGTTGCGAGTGCTGCAGGACGAAAACGGGGGCGGGGACCGGTTCGAAGTACAGGGAAGGGGGGAACTACATCTGGGCGTGCTCATCGAAACCATGCGCAGGGAAAACTTTGAGCTCTCGGTGAGCCCGCCGGCGGTGCTGTTCAAAGACGACCCCGAGCGCCCTGGCAAAAAGCTGGAGCCCCTAGAGGAAGTTTTAGCGGAAGTGGACGAGGAACACGTGGGGGGGGTGATCGAGGCGCTTTCCGTCAGGAAAGGCGACCTGGTGGATATGCAGCACGGCGCCGGGGAGGGGGGAAGGACCAAGTTGGAATTTGTGTGCCCCTCGCGCGGGCTTATCGGGTTCCGCAGCGTGTTCATCAACGAAACCCGCGGCACGGGAACCATGCACCGGTCCTTCCACGGGTACGGGCCATACAGGGGCGCGCTGGACAAGGTGCGGAAGGGGGCTATTATTTCAAGCGCTTCCGGGGTGACCACGACGTACGCCCTAGGGCAGCTCGAGAGCCGGGGAAGCATGTTCGTGGGACCGAAAGTGGAGGTGTACGAAGGTACGGCCTTGCGCGTTTCCCAAATCCAGGCGCACTGCTTGCGGATTGTCCAGAGTAATTACTCATACACATGGCCCGAAATACTGACACTTCCTTTTACCTATCGTAAGGCATGATCATCGGCGAATCCAGCCGAGACGAAACCATGGAAGTGAACGCGTGTAAGGAGAAGAAACTGACGAACATGCGCGCGAGCGGGACGGACGAGACCGTCCGGCTAACCCCCCCCCGACTCATGACCCTGGAGGAAGCCATCGGGTACGTACAAGCAGACGAGCTTATTGAAGTCACGCCGACCGCGATTCGTTTACGGAAAGCCGAGCTGGACACGTCCAAACGGAAAAGTAACGCGCGGAAAGCGGGGAAGAGTTAAGTGGGCCCCGTTTTGGGTGTTCTTTCCAGGTCTTACACACACGCCGCCCGGTGCGCCCGGTAGGCATATCAACCGGTTCTTTATTAATCGTTACGCATTGATTATTCCGGTGGATCATTTACAAAGTCGAGCTCGTAACTTTCACTCCCCTGGAACTTCCTTTCCCTCCGCGCTTGTTTCGTCATCCTCTTTCGGTTTCGCGTTTGGGTCCAACGTAAGGGCGTGCTTAGCCTGCGGAACGGGGGCAGGTTCATTCATCGCCCACCGCAACCACCCTTCCGCGTCAATGGACGCCGGCGCCGCTGCTTCTCTTGTTTCCATTCGCGACAAAGCTCGCGCGCCGTTGCTTTCTCGTGTCAAGCCGATTCGCAACAGCCCGGTTGGCTGCTGCAACACGGCGTTGTGCATGAGCCACCGCGTTTTTTCATCCACAGGCGCTTTGTTTAAGGAGTGGTAAAAGAACGCCAATCGCGCTAACTCGAGGGTGCCTTTCAAGTCGTGCGCGATGCGATTCATCGCGGTGTCCAGTGAGGTCCAGGTTTCGGCACTGGGTTGCTTGTGCATCGTGCAAAATATCCACAGCGTCGTGGCGACCTGGATTGGCGTGAATTCGTCACCCGCCTTTTCTGAAAGCGAGCGTTCCAAAGAATCCCAGCACTCATCTACATTTGGGATCGGTTCAGCTTTTTCACCCTCTTCGCCCTCCACGGGTCCTTCCACTGCAGGCGGTGCTGCCTCGCCGTCGCCGTCGCCTTCCTCGCCCTCCCCGCTTTGCGGCGCAGGCGCTTCTCGAGGCAACGTCGCGAACGCGTGCATGATGTTGACCAGGTCCTCGTTGGCGAACGCGTTTTCGTTGGCGTGTTTTTCAATTGCGACTTCAAGCTCGCGCCACGCATCCCGGTCCGGTTTTTTCAAGCCCTGCTCCGTGAGCTTGGCGTACGCCCAGACGCACACCGCGACGCTCTTGGCGGACATCCGGGACGCGGTGTCCTCTATTGCGATTTCCAAAACCGTCCACGTTCCTTTCGTGGGCATCTTCCTAATCGTCCCGAGCGACCATAAACATTGGCCGATTTCGTCCGGAGACATGTTCAGCGCGACTTCCCGGCAGTCCGCGTCCAGTGCACTCCATTTATCGTCATCGGGGGTTTTGCATAGTGTGCCGTACGCCCAAAAGCGCTTCGCGACCGCCGCCGGGGCCACCATCGCGGGGACCGGGGCGGGGCGGCTGTGCGACCGATTCTGTTTTGAGTCACGAAAGTAAATCCCGAAAGCTTTCGGCGTTTTTGATTACGCTTTACGCACCCAAAAGATCAAATCAACACCACTCGGGAGTGCCGCATGGACGCCGCGCCTTCATCAGGACGCGCGTCGGATGCATCCCCGAGCACCCCCCCGAGCACATCAGCGCACCCAGGGTGGATTCACCCCTCCGCCCGGTCGTTCTACGACTCACCCGAAGTTCGAAACGCGGTGCGGTGTAAAACCAGACGCGGGGTTTTGAACCTCGCCGTGGACGCGGCGTGGCGGCGGTGGCAGGAGCTCAAGCGACCTGTTTTATGGCTGGAGTTCGGGGTGTGGAAAGGGACGGACATCGCGCACATCGCGGGGAAGTTAAGGGAGAAGTGGGGGGCATCGAGGTCGTCAGGTGGTGGTGACTTGTCGAGCGGAGCACCGGTGATTCACGGCTTTGATTCTTTTCAAGGCCTTCCGCAGGATTGGAAAAAAGGAAACGCGGAATCCGAAACCGCCGCGTTTCCCAAAGGCGCGTTTGATTTATTTGGCATCCCGCCGATCGTGGCGGGGGATAACGTGAAACTGCACAGAGGGTGGTTCGAAGACACGCTTCCGGGATTTTTGGATGAATCGCGTGGGAATTTATTACGGCACGCGTCGACGGCGGCGGCGTTTTCGGCGTCATCCGAATGGACGGCCTCGAAATCCGAAAAGAATTCGGTCTCAAAAAAAACAAAAAAAAAACCCGTCCTCTTCGTCCACGCCGATGCCGATTTGTACAGCAGCACTTTCTTTTTTCTCCAACAGCTGTTCACACGAAACCTGATCGTCAAAGGAACGATACTCGTGTTCGACGAGTTCACAAACTATGACGGGTGGGAACACGGGGAGAGTTTAGCCTGGCGCGAAACAACCATCAAATTTGGCGTGACTTTTGAGTATTTGGCCATTCACGCGCCCAAAGACGACGACGACGTTTCGAACGACTTCAAACACGGATACCAGAGCGTTTGTGTGTTGGTTTTGAGTGTTGGGGGTCGATAGTTGTTTAGGGAAAGTATAAAGTAGTAGTTGTTTAGTGCGTAGAGCAACGCACTTGGCGATGTAGGTATGTAGTCCGGCGATGTAGGTGTTAGTTTTCCGGTCTCCGTTTCTTTTTTCGTTTATCGTCTCGTCACGGCGTCGGCGCTTCACTGTTCATACATCGAGTTGCCCGCCCACCGCCGGTTAGGTGCTTCGTCGTCGTCCAACCAGGCCAGCACTTCTTTCTGGTCATTCTCCGACGCACCATCCATGCACTGCTGCCAGTCCCAAGGGCACCCGTTCTCGATCGCCCACCGAAGCACACCGAGGTGCCCGTACTCCGCCGCCGCCGCGCACGTGTTCTCGTCCCATGGGCAGCCGTTCGCACGTGCCCACTGCAGCACCTCGAGCTGCCCGCCCTCAGCCGCCCCCGAGCATGTCATTGCGTCCCACGGGCAGCGTTCTGCGCTCAACCACTTAAGTATCTCGAGTTGCCCGTATATCGCCGCGTACTCACACGTCCTCTCTTCCCACGGGCAGCCGTTCGCATGCAACCACTGAAGCAACTCGAGGTGCCCGCCCCCCGCCGCCCCCGCGCCCGCCATCCCCCACGGTGCGCCGTTCGCGCGCGCCCACTTCAAGATCTCGAAGTGCCCGCCATATGCCGCCGCCCAGCAAACGCCTGCGTCCCACGGTGCGTCGTTCTCGCGCAACAGCTTCAACTCTTCGAGCTGTCCGCTCAAAGCCGCTGCCACACAAAGGTATTCTGGATTCTGCAGACGACCTCCCCGTTGCTGGCGCCGCAGCGCGCTTAAACATCCGAGTTCCACGGCGTCAAGCTCATCAAGCTCTTCAAACGTAAGCCCAGTCGCCGCCACCGCGTCGCGCATCGCACGGCTCACCGCTGGAAGCCGTGCGAGATCGGCGGGGTCGTCGAAATTCTCAGATCTGAGAATGTGAGTGATGACGATGTCGTTGAGAAGGCCGGGGATGGCCTCGCCCGCATTAGCCGCGCTGGCATCGCGGAGCTCGCGCTTTCTCTTGCGCGCGCGAGTTTCCACACCGAGCGTCGCGTCGAAAGACATCGCGGAGAGTATCGTGTGCGCGTCGTTGTGGCTATACCTAGACATTAGAGGTTTTCTTCTCGAGCGTTACACCTTCCGAGGTTTTTATTGAACCTCGCTTGACGTTGCCGGCCCACTGTTCTCCGCGCCATGGCGTGGGCGACGGCGCGACCCCGCGCGCTCGCGCCTGGACACGCGCCGTGGCGTGTGACGCGTCGAAACGCGGTATGCCGCGCCACAACCCCCGAAACCCCCGCGTCTAGGCTTCGGCAGTCCCTTACAAAGCCCGGGTGCCTTGTCATGCCGAGCGTGTACGATGCGCTGGGCGCCAAGCTCGTGCAGCGCTCGGGCGCGTTCGAGTGCGCGTTCATGTCCGGCTACGGCGTCGCGCTTTCCCGCCTGGGTGACCCTGACGTCGGGCTAGTGTCATTCGCGGAGGTTGTGGATGCGGGGAAACACGTGTGCCGCGCCGCGGGCGATGTTCCAGTCGTGGGCGACGGGGATACCGGTTTCGGCGGAGTTGCAAATGTGAGAAGGTCGGTGTTCGAGTTCCACCGCGCGGGATTCGCCGCGATTTCAATAGAGGACCAGGTGTTCCCCAAGCGATGCGCGTTCGCACAGGGTGTGAAAGTGGTGGATCGTTTAGAAGCGGTCGCGAGGCTAAAAGCAGCCCTAGACGCGAGGGACGAGATTCGCGCGAAAGGTGGGGACATCCTCGTGATCGGCCGCACGGATTGCCGCCTCGCCGACAACGTCGACGACGGACTACGCGAAGCGTTGTGGAGGTGTGCTGCTTTTGAGGAACTAGGCGCCGATATCGTGTACTTCGAAGCCCCGCAGAGTGTTTCCGAGATGCGTGCGCTGAACGAACGCAAAAAACAAGGCGGCGCGTTTACGATGCTGGCGCAAGTTGAAAAGGCCGACGAGGGCGGTACCGTTCTGTCGGCGAAACAATGCGCCGAGCTCGGGTACGACGCCGCGTTATTCGGCCTGACCCTGATCAACGCCTCCGCTGCGGCGATGCAAAGCGCGCTGGCTGGCATGTCGCAGTCGGCGCAGTCGGGGCTGGCGGCAGAGCACCCGAAATGCGGTGACGGGTCGCTCGGGTCGTTGCTGAACTTTGCCGAACTGAACGAAATCGCGGGCATGCCGGCGCACCGACAATTGGAACAAAAATACCTTCCCGCCAACTTCCAAAGCTTTGCGGACGGGATCGGTGCGGTGGGGATGGATGGAGAAGGAGGACGTAAAGGAGGGATAGTACTATAAATAAGGAGTATAAGGAGTAGTAATAATAACGAGTAACTACAAGACGTGATGAAGACAGAACCGTGCCACGAACGACGACAGTAAAACCACGCAGTGCACGGTCGAGTAGTGGGTAACGACTAGACTCAATTTAACTCGACTCGACTCTTAACTACTCCCCAGACTTGGAAACGCGTCGTTCTTGGCGAGCACCACGATTCGCGACTTGTGCGAGATGTACCCTTTGATGAACTTCCGGTAAATAAGGTTCGCCACGACGCACTCCACTTCGTCGATGTCCATCCCGGCGCCGCACCAGGTCAGGGCTTTTGCAAAGAGAAGCAGGGACACCTGTGTTGCGAACGAAACGTGTCAGTCTCGTGTTGGGCGGTGTGTGGACAAACAGTCACCAGCTTCGGTAAAACAGTCGTCCGGGGTTTGGGAAACGCCGGAGACGTACCTGGTTCGCCTTTTGCGGGTTTTGTCGCGCGCAAAACGCGTGTGTTTTTTGGAACAAAGTTCGGAGCGCGACGGCCCTTAACTTCTCCAACACCAGAAACGTGCCTTGCATGATGAACGTGACCTGGTGTTGCTGCAGCGCGGTGTTGAGCTGCGCGACGTTCCCCTTCCTCACCGCGTCCACCACGGTTTTGTACTCGTGCAGTTCGTACTTGTCCAACAAGTGCGTTGTCGGTTTCTTGCCGAGAATCAGTTTGATCGGGATCAAGTACCGCAGGGTGAGTTTTTTGTTCGTGGGGTGTTTGTTCGAACAGTGCGCGAAGGCGTAGGAAAGGTGGTTCTCTGCTCGGTGGTAGTCGTCGTCGAACACCGCGAGCCGGCCTACGTAGTACGAGTAGGTCACTTTTTGGGACGACGGGAAGGTTTCGAACGCCGGGAACGTGGGAAGGTTCACCGCCGCGATCAAGTTTTTGCACAGATGGAGGGTGTTCAGCTTGAAGTATATCTTGAACAGGGAAACCACGAGAAACAGGGAGGCTCGTTTTTTTTCCGTAACGCTGGTGTTCGCGGTGTTGCGGTACACCAGCATCAACAGCGCGCCCGCGTCGTGCAGCTTCCCGGCTTTCTTGCCCGCCGCCACGAGCGCGGCGTCCGCCCGGGTGGCCAGCTCCTTCGCAGCCTTTACGAGATAAAAGCCGAAAGTGTCAGTCGGTGGTGACGTGGTTGAGTAAACAGGGAAGGGTATCTCGTGACGTGTTTGAGTAAACAGGGAAGGGTATCGTACGGGCAATCGCAGAGGCGGAACGTGGTAAAGCGGTGCCAGGGAAGACGTGCCTTTACTACATGCACAAGCGCGTCAAGCGACCACGCGGTTTCTTGTAGCTTGAAGTCCTTCACGAAAGCCTGCGTTGTCGCGGTGACCGCGGCGAACGCGTCTTCAAATCGGCCCTCACCGATCGCGCCTAAACACTGGCAGTGGTGCGCGAACACCTCGTCGTAGGGCTGCGGCAACTTTTGTTGGCACAAGGACCCGAGATTCACCTCCCTGTTTTCCGCCAAACAGCTCGTGACCGCCCGTGAAGCGTCACTGTTGGTCACGTCAAGCAAGCGCGCCAGCGTGGCGCCGTCACGCGCGCGCACCGCCGCGGATGCGGCATCCAGGTAATTGCCCAACGCCGCCATTACAAGGAAGCGCCCGGCGCCGAGGAGACTAACACGGAAGGGATCATCGTTTCACCGTCGCAAAATTGTGTTGGAGGGAACAGAAACCAGAAGAGAGGTTCAGCAAACGAACTGCGCCCTCTGCAAGCTCATCGCGAGGAGAGGGAAAGGCCCTTTCACTTCAACGCTTGTCCCAGAAGTACCGCTCAGAAGATCGTTTTTGAAAGCGCACGGCACCCCGCCTTTCTTGGCGCCGTGGAAAATTTTGGCCGAGACACGCCGCCTCATCTCGCCTGTTCGCCTGCTCGTGTCGGTGGTCGGTGCCCCCCCCGCCCTGACCCCACAATCGAACACGCACCGACCATGTCTTGTATTTCCAGTACCGTAATGGTGCTCACCCCCGCGGCGAGCCTCAACTCGAACAAACAAAGCCGCGCCGGTGCGTTGGGACGGCCGTGATGCGAAACGGGATCATCATTTGATCATCGGCGGACCTGGCGCGAAATCCGTTCGCGATCGGAACGACTCGGGGCCCGTCGTGGGACGCCGACGACTTCCTTTCGCGCTTCCCTACCTTCTCGTACCCCGGGGGCGTCCAGTTGTGTCGGACCCTCCCCCAACGCACGTGTGTGTGCTGACGTCTCCCCTCCCCTCCCGCCCCCCCACGCGCGTCCAGGACCCGCCCGCGCCGCGCATGCCTTTTCAAAGTCGCGCCAAAGCGCCGTTTTCGCGCCCCGGGCCGTGGCCAAAGTGGGCCGTACCTCCGTGGTGACTCGCGCTTTGTTCGGCTTCGGCAAGAAGAAGGAGGAGCCGGCGAAGGAAGAGAAGAAAGCTGAGCCGAAGGCTGTGGAGGAAACCAAGCCCCTTGGTGTGTTCAAACTCGAGTACTCCGTGGCGAACGATTCCAAGAAACGAACCGCGAAGAAGTGGAAAGAACCGGTTGTGGTGGCGGTGAGCGGCGCGGCTGGGCAAATCAGCAACCACCTGCTGTTCAAAATCGCATCAGGCGAGGTGTACGGCCAGGACCAGCCCATTGCGCTTCGTTTGTTGGGCAGCGAGCGCTCAAAAGAGGCGTTGGAAGGCGTCGCCATGGAACTGGAGGATTCGCTGTTCCCCTTGTTGCGAGAGGTGAACATAGGCATCGACCCGAGGGAAGTTTTCGCGAACGCGGACTGGGCGCTGTTGATCGGCGCGAAACCTCGAGGCCCGGGCATGGAACGCGCGGATCTGTTAGAGATGAACGGCGCTATTTTCGTGGAACAAGGCAAAGCCTTGAACGACGTCGCCAAGCCCACTTGCGTGGTGTGCGTGGTCGGTAACCCGTGCAACACCAACGCCCTAATTGCGATGGAAAACGCACCAAAGCTAAACCGCAAAAACTTCCACGCCCTGACTCGTCTGGACGAAAACAGAGCGAAGTGCCAGCTCGCGTTGAAGGCTGGGGTGTTTTACGAAACGGTTAGCAACGTGACGATATGGGGCAACCACTCAACCACGCAGGTTCCCGATTTCGTCAACGCCAAAATCGACGGTAAGCCCGCCGCGGACGTGATTAACGATCAGCAGTGGCTCGAAACCGAGTTCACGCCCGCAATTCAAACCCGCGGCGGGTTGTTGATTAAAAAATGGGGCCGATCGTCCGCGGCGTCCACCGCGGTGTCCATCGCGGACGCGGTGAAAGCCCTTGTTACGCCGACCAAGCAAGGCGACTGGTTCTCAAGCGCGGTTTGCACGGACGGTAACCCGTACGGCATCGAGGAGGGCATCATCTTTTCGATGCCCCTGCGAAGCACGGGGGACGGCTCGTACGAAATCGTGGAAGGTTTAGAAATCAACGCCTGGCTTAAAGAACGCATCCAAACCTCGCAGGACGAGCTCACCAAGGAAGCCGCGTGCGTGTCGCATCTCACGGGCAAGATGGGAGGGTCGTGCGAGCTCAAAGGCGCCGAAGCCGACACCATGCTGCCCGGCGAGATGTAAGCGCGTCGCCGTCCGCCGCCGGGTCCCGGGTCCCACCCACGCCTTTGCGATGATTCCGGAGCCGCGTACGCGTGAACCCAGACAACGGAAACCCAAAACACCGCGTTTCGCGATATATATAACACGCACTTCGATACAGTACGACAGTACATAGTCTACATAATACTATTTGAGTCTCACACGAGTGCGTGCCGTTCGGTTCGTGTATGTTTCATGTTTTTTCTTTCTTTCTTTCGAATATCGAGCTAACTAGTGCGGCTAGATCCTAGCCTTTAAACAGTTTGAGTTTGTGTATGTGTCATGTGTGTCGCGTAAGTTTCAACGCGAGTGGGACGAATTTCGACCCGGGACGACTAGGCCGCGGTGTTTGGTGCGGGTAACTCCCTCTTCCCCCCCCATTTTGTACGTTCTCTCTCCCTTACGGGGGAGGAATGACTGCCGTCTTCCTCCCCGTTAAAGCTCGCCTTGCCCTGGTTTCCTCGCCACGAACACCCCCCACGCGAAGACGCCTTTTTCCTGCTGGATATCCGCGCGTTCGGTCAACGACGAGACCCAATTATCCAGGTACTGATCCGAAATCCCCTTCGCGTTCATCTCGGTGCGGTTGTTCGCGATTTGCGAAAGCATGTTCCGGAAGTACCGCTCCAGGTGGTTGGAACCGTCCCACCACGTGACGTACTTGAACCCGGCTTCCTTTACGAAGTCGATGTACATGGACGGTCGGCCCATAAACGTCGTGGCGTTGCGGTCGGTGAACCCTTTCAACGCGGCTTCGTCCGCGCCGTCTGCGCCCATGATGTCGGAGAACACGAACACGCCCCCGGGTTTCAAACACCTGACGAGCTCCTTGAACAAAGACACTTTGTCCCCGGCGTGGCAAAGCACCTCACAACTCCACACGGCATCGAACTTGTTCGTCCACTCTTGAGGCAGGGGGTTGTTGATGTTCCCGACCTGCGCGTCCACGAGGTGCGAAATCCCAAGCTCGGCGCACCGCTCCATGTTCAGCGAGTTCTGCCCGGGGCCCAGGTTGTACCCGGTCACCTTGCACCCGAACTTTTGGGCCATGGCGTGCGACCCGCCGCCGTGCCCGCTGCCCAGGTCTAAAACGTGCATCCCGGGCGTGATGGTTTTCGCCCACTCCATCTGCGCCATCATCCACTCCGTGGTGTGCTGCGACGACTCCTTCACCCCGTCAGTTTCGTTTTTGTAAATCCCAAAGTGAATGTCGTGCCCGCCCCCGCCCATCACGCACTGGTAAAACGAACGCGTGATTTGCTCGTCGTACTGCTCAAGCACTTTGGACGCAACCTCTTCCTTGGTGAACTGCTGGTCGACGAAGTCAGCCTGGGGGGTGGTTTCAGATGAAGGGACAGGAGAGGGAGATGGGTGAGTGGATGTTTCCGTCGAGTCGAGGGTTGGCGTGGTACCTCGTGTCCTTGGGGTCGTGAAGCGTGGTGGTCCCATTTCAACACCCATCTCGCATCTGTGCGTGTTTTCACCACGCAATTTGTCATCGGCTGCCGGTTTTTCGTCGGCGCCGTACGCTGCCCGTGGGGAGGCAAACCGATTGTACGATCCGGGTGTGCCGATTGGGGCGATCGGATCGAAGCGACCGACGCGATCGCGAGGTGTCGGACACTGACGGGGGAAGAAGTGGGTGTGCTTTTCGTCACGCGTGACGACAAATTACACGGAAGACGTACCATGATCAGTGATGTGGGTTAGTGTGTGGACGGCCTTGACGTGAAGTTGCGTGCGGTGAGGCGCGCGTGTTGTGCTCCTTGTTTCACAGCCTGCACTTTTCGTCGTTTCAGAGGAAAATCTGCGAGGCTGAGAATCGAGCTCAAGAGGCCAAAAAAACCTTAAATTAAATTCAACCTCTTCACGCCGTTCCACACTAGATATGCATAAGGAACTTTTGCAGACTTTTATCAAATACTAATTGCGCATACATTTAGCTGAGCAATAACTGAAAGACGTCGTGACCCGAGAAGGACCGCTGTGCCAAATGCGATTTTGCGCAGAATGCAATGCCCGGGCCGGCGAGAACCCCGAAGGAGCAGCGCGAGCGCAGACGCGCGCGTGCGGCGGAGCGGCATGCGCTCGAGGCTCTCGCCGTACGAATCCGTGTCACGACCCTGGACGGGTACGAAGCCGCGCATTCGTCGCGCGATGGGGACGACACGACATTTCAGGTTGAGACAATAATGACGCGCCCCGATGACACAGGGTACCCGAGCTCCTCAGCACCCCGCTCAAACCAAGGTGATACTCCACCCGAGCGCGCCGCGCTGCTTTTGCGAATCGAGCACTTGGAGCGCGCGTTGGAGCGCGGCATGGAGTCGGCTGTTTTTGGAGTCGCGGAACGAGCCGCGGAGGCGACGCGGGTTGTTTTCCAGTCCCGACTTACGAGCGCGGCGTCATCGCTGGCGGCGTCGCGCGAAGAGACGCGCGTCGCGAACGCCCGGATCGCGGAGTTGACCCTCACCGCGCCTGAGAGATTGATGGAACGTCAATACGAAACGCAACAAGCCGTCGAGTTAGCCGTGTCGTTGGAAAAAGAAAAAGGCGAGACCAACTTACGCGCCGCCGCGGACGCCGTCGCGGCGGCGTGCGCGAAGCAAAGCGGTACCCCCAGCAAACACAAAGACGCGGCGGTTGAGGCTTTGCGATTGGAGCTTTTACAAATGCAGCAAGAGGTGTTACACGCGAGGGAAGCAACATCGCAAGCAGCTCGTCAAAACAACGCACACGCGTTACTCGTGGAAACCATGCGCGGTTCGCAAACTCTGATTGCGAATAACAACGCGAAGGACGCGGCGGAGAGCGTGGACGAGCTACGGCGCGCCGCGATTGCAATTTGGGGACGGTGCGGCGGGAAGTTTGGAAAAAAAACAGATGCTTTGGATGCGTATGCTATGACGAATAGTAATGACGTTGACGGTGCCACCGTACGACTCGTCGCCGCGAAGCTCCGAGCGGAAGCGGGAAAAGAAACGCGCTTCGCGACGCGCGGCGCTCCGGAAAAAGTAACGCCGTCGCGCGAACCGCTCGCGGCGAGGGTACTTTTAGCGACTAGTCTAGCGCGCGACGTACTGTAAACTGTATCGAGTTCGTCACAGACTTCGTACTGCACTAGTCTATATTACTATCACAGGTATCGTTTCCATACACAAAACACCACCCCAAGGCGTTCGCCTTGTACCTGCGTACTACCTCCCGTCGCTACTCAGGTCGAATCCAATCTTCGCCCTAAAGTTCCCCATGCCCTGGCACCGACCGCAGTTCACCCGGCCCGACCCGCGGCAGTACTCGCACCATTTCGGGTTCACGGTTTTGGGCAACATGGCTTGGTCCGGATAGTTCGTGCGCCCCCGACCGAGGCACTCGTCGCACATGCACTTCCCGTTCCCGTCGCACTCGGGGCACGGGTCAGACGGCATACATTCTGGAGGTACCCTGACGAAGGGTTTCGGTTTCGCGACGAGAGCCTCGCGGTGTTTCTTCCCTGACCACGACGACGACGACTTACGCGCGTCGCCCTTTGGCCCGAGCGCTGAAGTTATCTTGGCGATGGTTGTCAGGGAAACGCCCGCGCTCAGCCCGAGAAGAAAAGGAGGCGCGGGCATGACGCGGACTCGCGCGCGCGCCTCTGCCTTCGGTTGGCCGTTGGAAAAAAATACCTGTTTGCTGTTTTCCGCGATATTTCGGCTTCTAGCTAGATATTTGTCGAGCTGTCGTTTCTCCCCGCTTGGGCACGCACTTCGAGTCACGCGCGAACGTGCAGCGTCGACGCACTTCACGTGGCCGTGCCTGGTGAGCGTTTCGGTGGCCGTCCGCGTGTTGTTGGAAGTCGCCGTGGTGTGTCGCGCGCCCTCCGTCCGCCTTTGCGTCGCGTCACTTTTTCCATCGAAAAGGATCTTCTATCGCGCGCTTTAGATTACGATTAGACTACGATGTGGGCGTCCAGGGCGACCGCGCGCGGAGTCGGGGGGGCGCTTTCGGGTCCCCACGGCGTTTCTATATCCCTCGGCGGTCATAAGAAGATGTCATCCGAGGCGTGCTTGGGGTTCACAGGCGGCCCCGTGGACCGCCCCGGCGTCGACGCGGACGCCAGTGTTTCCCAATCGTTCGCCCACGAAAATACTCTGCGCGACGCCGCCCAGAAAGCGCGCGGCACTTTGAACAGCAGCGGCTTCCGCAGCTTCCACTGGGCGTGGCACAAGGCAGGGTCTGGTGGATTGACTGTGATGAACATTGGAAGTAAACAATCACGTGCTCGCGGTTTCGCCGCGGACTCCGTGAAGAGCGAATGGGAGCGGTTGCGCGAGGACGGCGAAACCATCAACCCTTGTAACTCGCCCGTTCACCCGGCGGCGATCGCGGGTGTTGTTGGAGTCCTGGACCCAGAAACACCGCCAAAAAGCATACAACAATCCTACGACGCGCATTCACAGTGTTTCGTGTGCGGCAACGCCCGACCTCCTCCCGATGGCGTCGGTTTACAGTCCTTCCGAAGCGCCGACCCGGGGGAAATAGATAGCGTTTTTTTCCCCTCCGCTCTGCGCTCCACCGCCGTGGTCGGCGATACCTACCAGGGTTTGCCCGGGATCGTCAGCACCGGGATCATGGACGCGCTGATGATTTGCCACGGGAGCTGGCAAAGCGCCATCGTGCTGATGGACAAAGCCGTGACTCCCCGGCCTCCCCTGGTTTTGGCGAAAAAGTTCTCGGTGGAAGTTGTCGGGCGGCTGCCGCCCGGGCACCTCATCTCCGTGGTGACGAAAAAAATTGCCGTGCAGGACAAAAAAGAACCGCACAGCGTGACCGTGGTGATGGAGCTACGAGCGGTTGCGCAACACGACCCAACTGAAAAAGAGTTCGTGTGCGCCACCGGAGAGGCGCTTTACGAGAAAGTGGGGGCGGTGAGGTCGATGTGGTGATCGTCGAGCGACGAAGCGCGTTATAATAAGCGCGCGTTGAAAATAGAAAATACGGAGTGAAAGAAGAAAATAAAACCACGCTGCGCAGGCAGGGTCTCGTTCGTTTCGTATATCGGCATCTCACAATCAGCGTCTGGACTTCTTCTTGTTGTTCTTCTTTTTCAGTTGTGTGGGAGCTGACGGTGCCGTGTTCTCGTTCAAACAGGCCAGCACGAGTAATCGATCGCTCTCGTCCTGTTCTTCATTGATTGACGAACCCGGTAGCATGCGAAACATGTCAGGTGCACAACTTGACATGCACTCATTCCAGTTCCACGGGCACCCGTTCTCGATCGCCCACTGAAGCACACCAAGTTGCCCGCCATTCGCCGCAAACACGCACGTCATCTCGTGCCACGGGCAGCCGTTCGCGCACGCCCACTGCATCACCTCTAGGTGCCCGTGCATCGCCGCGGTCGAACATGTCTCCTTGTTCCACGGGCAGCCGTTCTCGCGCGCCCACTGCAGCATCCCGAGGTGCCCGCTCCTTGCCGCCCCCACGCACGTTCTATCGTTCCACGGGCAGCCGTTCATGTGCAACCACTGCAGCACCTCGCGATGCCCGCCCATCGCCGCCGCTACGCATGTCTCCGCGTCCCACGGGCAGCCGTTCAATCGAACCCACTGCAGCACATCGAGGTGTCCGCCCTTTGCCGCAAGCTGGCACACGCTTGACTTGCTCAGACGATCTTTCTCGAGCTTTTGCTTAAGCGTATCTAAGGACCTTTCCTCCGCAGCAGCCTCAGTGGTCGTCTCCCAAACAATCGTTCCCGTCTTTTCCACCGCGTCGCGCATCGCGCGGCTCACCGCTTTTAGCCGCGCGAGAACGATGGTGTCAGTGACACATCTGAGAATGTGTTTGACGACGACGTCTTGCGGAAGGCCGGGGATGGCCTCTTGCGCGTCGATCTGCATCGCTCGGGTCTTCTTGCAACGCGCTTTGTGGTCGTCCCAGTCCCCACGTTGACGCTCCTTGCTGCAGTAGTACACCAGCTTGCACGCGCACTGCTTACACGCAGATCCATCCGCACCGCACTTCGCTCATCCCTTCGCGGCCTTCAAGAGCATCGTGCTCAACGCGCGTTCCACGTGTGCCGCGATATCAGCTTCCGTGAGAGTGTCGGTAACATGTGTCGCGCTGGAGGACATCGCGGTCGGGGTAGTTCGTGTGTTTGGCGTCGTGTGGCGCGCGTCGTTGTGTCTCCCTTACGAAAGAAAAGAGTCCCCTACTGTCACTCGTAACGCTTTCCTCGGAAGCAACGAAACGCGTTTGCTCAAGGCACACTAACGCCAGCGCAACCACGCACCATGTCGACCTCCCACCCCAATACTCTTGACTTTAGTAATATCGCGCTCCAGCACGACGCTGGTGACGCCTTCGCGGCTCCGCCCGCCCATGTCCTCATCACGCACGTCCTAAGTTCGGGCAATCTGCCCAATCCCTCAGATCTCGCACGGCTCCGAGCGGTGAGTCGTGAGATGCGCGATGCGGTGGCAGCGACGGGGCGTAGAGTGTACGAACTGGAAGCTTGGGAAGCCATTAAGTTCGGAGAATTAATCGGGCTGCGGTTCTTGCATCAGCGAGGTGACTTTGATGACGACCCCGATAGCTTGTGCACGTTGGCGGCGGGGGAGGGACAACTCGAAATACTGAAGTGGTTGCGCGAGTATGACTTCCCGTGGGATGCAGGGACGTGCACGAACGCGGCGCTGCGCGGGCACCTCGAAGTGCTACAGTGGGCGCGCGCGAACGGCTGCCCGTGGGACGAGGAGACCTGCGCGCTTGTGTCGTGGGGCGGGCACCTCGAGGTGCTGCAGTGGGCGCGCGCGAGCGGCTGCCCGTGGAACTGTGGGACGTGCTCGACGGCGGCGCTGCGCGGGCACCTTGAGGTGCTGCAGTGGGCGCGCGCTAACGGCGCGCCGTGGGACGAGAACACATGCAAGTACGCGGCGTTGCGCGGGCATCTCGAGATGCTACAGTGGTTGCGCGCGAACCGCTGTCCGTGGGACGAGGAGACGTGCGCGTTGGCGGCGGAGGGCGGGCAGCTCGAGGTGCTGCAGTGGGCGCACGCAAACGGCTGCCCGTGGGACCATCGGACGTGCGCGAACGCGGCGGAGGGCGGGCACTTCGAGTTGTTATCTTGAGTTCAGGCGAACGGCGCACCCTAATTCTGAGAAGAAGACAACGGTACATACTTCGAAGACTACCGAGGAGGACATTACGAAAGCTGATTACGAAAGCGCGCCGCTGGCCAAAAAGGCAGTCTGTCGGTTGGGAGCTTGAGGTTTTGTAAAAACCAGACCCTGCTCAAAGAGACCCTGCATAATCGTCGCCGCTCGAACGAATTACCGTAATCCGCTTGTGACATCATTCAGAGGACTCTACTTCGATGAGAACAACGCGTGCATAGCCTATACCTACAAGTATGGTAGTTCCGGCGTTTTTCGTCAAAAATACAACCCTCAAGCTCCAAAAGACTGATGCGGCTGTCGGTCTCTGTCCTTTCGCGATTTCGATCGCCGAAGTTGCGGCCGCGGACGCGCTCCACGAGCGCACTGTGACAGGCGCTTGTTCTCGTGCACTGGCGGGAAGCAGCGACTCGGCGTTAGTGTCGCCAAATTTGATCCACCTGACCGAGCGCGTGTCTCGGCACGTCTCCACAGGGTCTCTCGGAAACGTTCCGGCTGCACCTTACCGATAAAGACGGAGCGGCGGGTTGCATCCGTACCTCTTCGTGTCTAACACCAAGTGCGCGTCGTGATGTCGTGCTCCGCTGCGGTGTTCGCGGGCACCACCCCCGTGACGCGCTTTACCGGTGCGATGCCCGCAGCGTCTTCCGCCAAAGGCGCCGCCGCGTCCCCGCTTTCCTCGCGCGCCGCGTCCCGAGGCTCCTCTTCATCGGGAAAACACATCACGGCCGCGGCCGCCGCCAGAAAAGTTTTCACGTCCTCCTCACGGCGCGGTCCCCTGGCCCCGCGGTCTCGCGCGATCTCGGACCCGGCTGCTGAGAGAAACGACGTCAGCGCTGATTCCGGCTTGGGGAAGATCTTGCGGTCCAACAGCGGGAAGCTGGAGAAGATCATGTGCGCCAACCGGGGAGAAATCGCGGTGCGCGTTTTTCGCGCGGGTACCGAGTTGGGCATGCGGACGGTTGCTATTTTTAGCGAAGCTGATCGCCTCGCCACGCACCGGTACAAAGCGGACGAGTCCTACTGCGTCAACGTCGGGGAGACCCCGGTTGGTGCGTACCTAGGGTTCGAACACATAATCGCCACCGCGAAACAGAACGGCGTACAGGCGATTCACCCCGGGTACGGGTTTCTTTCCGAAAACGCCGCGTTCGCGAAGCGGTGCGAAGAAGAGGGGCTCGTGTTCATCGGCCCGCGGAGCGAAACCATCACGCAGATGGGTGACAAGGTCATCGCGAAAAGGCTAGCAAAAGAGTGTGGCATCCCCCTGGTACCAGGGACGGACAACAGCACCACTGACGTGGAGGAAGCCAAAGCGTTCGCGGAGACGTTCGGGATGCCCCTCATGCTGAAAGCCGCGTTTGGTGGGGGCGGCCGCGGGATGCGCGTAGTTAGGACCATGAGCGAGCTCCCCGAGGCGTTCCAAAGGGCCTCCAGCGAGGCCCTTGGGGCGTTCGGCAACGGCGCCATGTTCCTGGAGCGGTACGTGGAAGCGCCGCGGCACATCGAGGTCCAGATCCTGGCGGACGGCGAGGGGAACGTGGTGCACCTCGCGGAGCGGGACTGTTCGGTACAGCGGCGGCACCAGAAGGTGGTTGAGTTGGCACCGGCCGCGAACCTGGACGACACTTTACGGAAAACCCTGCACGACGACGCGGTGCGGCTTGCGAAGCACATCAACTACCGCAACGCGGGGACGGTGGAGTTCATGGTGGACAAGCAGGGTAGGCACTACTTCCTGGAAGTCAACCCGCGCATCCAGGTGGAGCACACAGTGACGGAGGAGGTTACCGGGATTGACTTGGTGCAGTCGCAGATTTTGATCGCGGGCGGCGCGACGCTTGCTGATATCGGCATCCACTCGCAGGACGACATCTTGGTGCAGGGCTTTGCTATGCAGTGCCGAATAACCACCGAGGACCCGCAGATGAACTTCGCGCCTGATTTCGGGAAAGTCGAGGTGTACCGCCCTCCGGGTGGCATGGGCGTTCGCCTGGACGGCGAAGTCGTGGTCGGGTCGCGCGTGTCCCCAAACTACGACTCGCTCCTTGTGAAACTGACGTGCAAAGAAAAGACCTTCCCCGGCGTGATTCAGAAGATGTACCGCGCGCTCGCGGAGTTCCGCGTTCGCGGCGTGAAAACCAACATCCCGTTCCTGATGAACGTTTTGAAAGCAGATACGTTCATTTCGGGGAAGTTCGCCACGGATTTCATCGACACCACCCCGTCGCTTTTCGAGTTGGAAACCGGCATCGACGACATGACCAAGCTCATGACGTACCTGGGGGAAGTCGCGGTGAACGGCGCGAAGCACCCCGGCGCGGTCGGGCCCGTGCTCACGCTGATAGAGCCCAAGCCCCCGCCCGCGCTTCTGTTGGAACCGCCCGCGGGGTTCAAGCAGGTGCTTGACACGCAAGGCCCCGCTGGGTTCGCCAAAGCCGTGCGCGAGCACAAAGGCTTGTTGCTCATGGACACGACGTGGCGGGACGCGCACCAAAGCGCGCTCGCGACTCGGATGCGCACCAGGGACCTTCTGTCCTCCGCGCCCGCCACGGCGGAGGCGTTGGCTTCCGCGTACTCGCTGGAGATGTGGGGCGGCGCGACCTTCGACGTGTCCCTGCGGTTTCTGCACGAGTGCCCGTGGCAACGGCTGGAGCAGTTACGCGAGGCGGTGCCGAACGTGCCGTTCCAGATGCTGCTTCGAGGCGCGAACGCGGTGGGGTACACTTCGTACGCGGACAACGTGGTGAACGCGTTCGTACAGGAAGCGCGACGCGCGGGAATCGACGTGTTCCGAGTGTTTGACTCGTTGAACTACATCGACAATTTGAAGTTTGGAATCGACTCCGTGCGAAGCGCGAACGGCGTGGTGGAGGCGACGATTTGCTACACCGGCGACGTGAGCAACCCATCCAAAACCAAGTACTCCTTAGACTACTACGTCGATTTAACCGAACAGCTCGTGGAGCACGGGATGGACGTTTTGGCGATCAAGGACATGGCGGGTTTGTTGAAACCGCGAGCGGCGACGATGCTGGTCAGGTGCGGGGCTTTCCCAATCACCACGTTCCGCCTCTGCGATTGCCCATACGAGACGTTAACCACTTTCTTTTTTATCGTATCAGCGCTTTGCGGGAAAAGTTTCCCGATTTACCAATCCACGTGCACACGCACGATACCGCGGGTACCGGGGTGGCCTCAATGCTGGCGTGCGCTGAGGCGGGCGCGGATGTGGTTGACGTGTGCACTGATGCGCTGGCGGGGTTGACTTCGCAGCCTGCGATTGGGGCGCTTATCGGGTCGACGCAAGGCACGCGCCACGACACCGGCTTGGACATGGCCAAGATTCTAAAGCTGAACACGTTTTGGGAGCAAACCAGGGGGTTGTATTCGCCGTTCGAATCAGGCATCAAAGCCGGCTCGGCGGACGTGTACACGCACGAAATGCCGGGCGGGCAGTACACCAACCTCAAGTTCCAGGCGTTTTCCAACGGGCTGGGAAGCGAGTGGGACAAAATTAAGGCCGCGTACGCCACCGCTAACGAGGTGCTTGGGGACATCGTCAAGGTCACGCCGTCGTCGAAAGTGGTTGGGGACTTGGCGCAGTTTCTGGTGGCGAACAACTTGGACGCGAAGAGCGTGGTGGAACAAGCCGAAACCCTGTCTTTTCCCACGTCAGTGGTGGAGTACTTCCAGGGGTACATCGGGCAGCCTGTTGGTGGGTTCCCCGAACCACTTCGCACTCGGGTTTTGAAAGGGAAACACCAGGGGTATTCAAGCAGGCCTGGCAGCGAGATCCCGGATGAGGATTTGCTCGGTTTGCAAAAGAGCGTCGCCCTGAAACACGCGCGCCGGGACGTTTCGTGGAGAGACACGTTGTCCGCCGCGATGTACCCCAAGGTTTTCGACGACTACATCAGGAAGCTTAACCTTCACGGCCCGCTTACCAAACTACCAACCAAGGCGTTTCTGGTGGGGCTGGATATCGACGAGGAGTGCGAAATCGAACTACGGACGGGGGTTTTGGCGAGCGTCAAGCTGAAAGCGATTGGCGAGCTCCTGCCGAACGGCAACCGGGAGGTTTTCTTCGAGATGAACGGCATCCCGCGGGTGGTGGAGATTGAGGACAAAACTGAGGAGGGCAACACCAAGAAGACCGCTGATGCCAGACGGGAACGCTCGGACCCGGCGGACATGGGGTCGGTGGGCGCGCCCATGTCAGGCAACGTGGTGGAGGTGCTGGTCAAGGAAGGACAGGAAGTCAAAGCGGGCGCGCCCCTGGTGGTCCTAAGCGCCATGAAGATGGAAACAACCGTCTCGGCTCCCGTGGACGGACCGATCAAACACATCGGCGTGGTGGCGGGGGATTCGTGCAAAGCTGGGGATTTGCTCGTCGCGATTGAAGGACACGCTTAAAAGGTTCGCGTGCAGCGTAGGGTTCGCGCAGCGTAGGGGTTAGAGAAAGTTTTTAATTGCATCGCAGCGCGCGCGTCCGCTCGGTTCTGTTCGTTTCGGCGCTCTTTGCTGATTTGGCAAAAAGCTAAATCAGCGCAGCCAAATCAATCAGCTGACAGCTCGACACACACCACTCCGCGCGTGTTCGCCGGATCCGCGCGCGCGGCGTGCCCGCGGCACGCTCCTCCTTACCGGCTGGCCGTACGGTTGCAAAATGGTGCGAGGTAACCAGAAGATTCTGGCGCAGGCTAAGACCCAGGCCAAGAAGGACAGTAAGGGATGCGCAAAATCCGACTTGAAGTTACGCGCCGCGGCGAACAAAGTGGTGTGTTTAGTCTGCAAGTCTCCCATGGTGAGCCACCACCAGCTGAAAGAACATTACGACAGTAAACACCCGAAGGACACGTGTCCACCGGAAGAGTGATACGAGTCAGGTAGAACGTGTGTGTGTCATCAACACACGAACGAACAACACATCTGTTTTCCAGGCATCGTCGCTTCCCGGACGAAACTCATTTTTCTTCGGGACGCGATTTTAGCCGCCGCCTTTTCTCCTCCTTCACACCCGCGCGCACCCGTCGGTGCTGCGGGTCGGTGTATGCGACCCGCGCTTCGCGTGCTTCACCGACTCACCACCACCGTCGACCTTTTCGCCCGGGACGCCGTGCCGCGTGCCACCGCACACACCGCGCGTCCCACCGCGAACCACACACACGGGGTATTGCGAAATTTGCATCGCGCGATGACGGCGCAGGCGCAGGCCACCACATCCCCGACGCACGGTGCTTCTGTTGGAAATGCCGCTGCGTGTGACCCCCCCGCTTGTGGCACTGACACGACGGGTACTGAACCCATTGCCGAATCAAACCCAGTGGCTTCCACGTCCGGCGGCATGGGCCTTCCCACCCCCCCCTCACCCGCGACCGCAACCAACAAGCTCACCGCGTGGGACTTTTGGCGCTCGATGGGATCGCCAAAGTTCCACGTCGCGCCGATGGTGGACCAGAGCGAGCTCGCGTTCCGGGAGCTTTGCCGCCGGTACGGCGCGACGTGTGCGTACACGCCCATGATACACGCGCGGTTGTTCGTGGAATCCCCGAAGTACCGCGAAGAGATCTTCACCACGCACATCACGGATCGGCCGCTGTTGGTGCAGTTTTGCGCTAACGACCCCGACATGCTTTTAGAAGCGGCGAAACTCGTCGCCCCCCACTGCGACGGGGTTGATATAAACTTCGGGTGTCCGCAAAGGATCGCGAAGAAAGGCAACTACGGCGCGTACCTGATGGACCAGTGGGACGTGGTGCACGACTTGATTTATAAATTACACAAGGAGCTGCCGGTTCCCGTGACCGCGAAAATCAGGGTGTACGACGACTTGGAAACCTCGATCAAGTACGCGAAGATGGTGGAAGCCGCGGGGGCGCAACTGGTGGCGGTGCACGGGCGCACGAGGACGCAAAAGCGCGCGAGCGACGTGCGCGCGAACTGGGCGTTCATTGCTGAGATTAAGAAACAACTCAAAATTCCGGTATTAGCCAACGGGGATATCCGTTCGTTAAGAGAAGCCCGGCTTTGTTTGGAACAAACCGGGTGCGACGGGGTTTTATCCGCGGATCCGCTGCTGGAGCACCCCAGTTTGTTCTCCGACCCGCCCTTCGCGGACCAAAACGATTTGCAAAACCCGTTACCTATTCAGGGGGACAAAAACGTCCTGCTTCTTCTGGAGTACCTGGAGATCACGAAAAAGTACGAAACCCCGCTGCGCATGGTCAAAGGGCACGCGCACAAGATGGTCGGGGCTTGGCTAGCGGAATTCACGGACTTGCGCGAGTTTCTGAACGGCCACGGCGGGCCCCCGAAAACCACCGAAGTTTTGATTGCGTGGACCAATGAGCTTCTTGGGCGAGTGCGGTTGGTGCAGCGCACGGAGGGTCGATCGCATCCGATTCCGAAAAAGTCCCCAAGGCAAGCCGCGAGGGAAGAAGCGGAGGAAGCCAAGACCGCGGCCATCGCGGAGCAGCAACGGGAAGACGACGCTTTCGCGGGTACGTCATCGTCGTCATTTTTGTCCCGACCTACCCCCCATGCAACAAAGTGGGGCCCGAATTTCCACACCCGCCCGCCGTCTGCCTGTTGACGAATGATGACTACCTCAGATAGGGACATCCGACGTTAGAGTGAGGAGGACATCTGGATCGGGCATGGAGACATGTTCCGCCGTCTGACGTCAACAGCCGCGACCGACTTTTTTGTTTTTTCCGATTTTCTTTATTGGTTCCTTCCGTATTTCCTTGGCAGTCAGACGACAAAAGCTCACCGCCACCCCCCCGCACTCGCAGAGCTCGACGCGAAACGGCAAAAGGTGACGCACGCGTCGCACGAAACCGCGACGGCGGCAAACTAGAATCTAGCGCACAAACGAATAGACGAAAGCGCTTTGTCTGTTCATTAAATTAGCAAACTATTTCTTGGGCGCCGGCGTTACTTTCTTGGGCGCCGCTTGTACCTTTCCGCCGGCGGGCGCTTTTCCGCTTCTGCTCGCCGAAGCTTTTCCGCCGCGCGCCGTTGTTAATTTTTTAGTACCCTTCGCCGCCCCTGCTTTCCCTGCAAAGGAGGGTAAGGAGAAGGAGGAGAAGAAGGAAAAGAAGGAGGCCGGCGTTGCTTTCGTGGTCACCTTCGCCCCTCCTCCCCCGTCCGGCGCGACTTTGTTCGCTTTTCGGAGTTCCAGAACTTTCAGCACGCTGAGCACGGTTCCCACCAAAATTCCAACGCAAACCGCGACCACGATTGCGATGCCAAACCCGGTTTCGAAAAACGATTCGTCCTCATCAGCCGGGACGCCCGCGATTTCCCGCGTCCCGGAAATGGACTCCACCCCGGCGTGCGTGGTCCAGCCATCCCACATCCGATCAAGCGCCACGTCCACTGCCACGGCGAACGCAACGCCGTCAACCACAACCTCGATCGCATCCGCCGCCGCGGGCGTTGAGGCGATTGTCCATATCTCAAACGACGCGCGTATCGGACGTAACGGTTTCGTGGCGTCCGAGGTATCCGGCGCCTGGGTCACGACAGGCGTCACGCCAAACGCGGCGGCGACGCGCGCGAACGAATTCGGGTCCAGGGTTCGATCCCGAACTCGCAACACTCGCGGCGAACCTCCGTACGTCAAGTGCATCGTGTACCTATCCCCCCCCACCCCCCCCGCGATGTTTACCAAATCGTAAATAACCGTCACGCCGGTTTGCAGTAAGGATCGTCGGGAGAATCGTTTTCTTTTCGCGGCCGTGACGATTTTCGAGACGATCGAAATCGCGGACGCGGAGACGCCCAAGTCCGCCGCGACTGCTTTTTTGAACACGTCGTCACCGACACTACTGACGGCAAGCCCGGGAAGATCTATCCGCGCTGTTACTGTGAACGACTCCCTGGTCACGCCGATGACCCCCTCAAACCCACTACTGGCATACGCGCGTTCCCAAAACGGATCCGGCAGATTCTGGGCGACTGCGTTTAGGAGCCGATTTTTCACAGTCGCGAGGTCACTCGCGACGGTCAACTCCACGCCGGCGAGCGTTATGAAAACCGTGGTGGTTCTTGGCGGCGCGGGGGGGGGCGCGGGGGGGGTGACGGGACACCCCCCGCGACAGGCGGCGGCGGGAAAGGCGGAGGCGGCGAGGTCAGCGAGGCAATGGAAACGCACCGCGAACTGTACCCGTCGTTGAGCTGGTCGTTCACGAACGGTCCGCCCGCGCCGCCGTCGCACACGAAGCCGTACACCCCGTTTTCGTCAACCGCGCCGCACGGGAATCCGAGTTGCGCGCCTGCCCAGTCTAACATAGAGAAGCTCGTGTCGCATTTGGTGGCATCCTCGAAACACAGTAAGCCAGCGTCGTTGTCGTTGGCGCAGTGCGCCGGCGTGAAGGTCGGGGCGGCAGGGTCGTACCACCCTCGGCCGGCAAAATACCCGGCGGCGTTTTCGCCGCAAAAACCGACTTTCGCGTGCACGCCTCCGTTTTCCATAAATCCCAAACCGGCTTTACCGATCGCCGCGACCGCGGTGGAGCACGACAGCTGGCGGTTGACGCACACAAACGGGGGACCCCAGCACGCGCCTCGGTCGCCGTTTGTATCGGCGCACGCGGTACCCACGACCACCGCGCCGGCGTCGGCTGGACAAGCCGCGGTCGTGCCGTCGCACGTCTCTTGGACGTCGCATGTGCCTGATGCGGCGGGGCGGCAAACCGTCCCAGAGCTTTTCAGGGCGCACGTGTTCGCGTCGCAACACGACGCGGCGCCTTCCCCGGGGTACGCAAACTTCAAATGCGGAGTCTGCGCGAAATGGTTCGCGTCGTTCGCATGCGTCACCGCTAACATTCCGTTTTGCGTCGGCGCGCAGATGGCGCCAACCGCTAGGACACACGTGGCCCCGTCGCAACAGCTGTCGATTGACGAACAATCAAGCGCACCGCAATCGCACGTCTCGCCTGGTTCCACCACGCCGTTGCCGCAGACGTTTTCGGGTACGCCGAAATCAGTCAAACACGAAAACGCTCCGGTCGCGACGAGCCGTAGCAGCGCGGTTTTGGAACACGGACTCCAACGCAGTGTATCGTGTTTCCCTACGTTGCTTTCGGAACCGCTGCCCCACATAAGGAACGTCTGACCAGGGTCAACACAAGTACCGCCCACGTCGTGCGAAATCCCGAGATTGTGCGCTATTTCGTGCGTGAGCGTTTCAAAGCCGGCGATGCCTCCTCCCGGGCCGCGCACGTTATCCAGGCCATACCCGTCGCACTGCACGCCTACCCCCGCGACCCCCAAAACGGCGGTGCCGCTTGACATGATCTGGTGTCTGGTGAACACGTGCGCGAGGTCATGAGGGGGTAAGGTGGTGCGCACTCCCTGAATGTAAAAAACGAAATGTCAGTCTTTTATGGGCAATCAGGGAGGCGGAATGTGGTGGGTGGGAAAGGCCCTTACCTCTTTCCAACTCAAGAACGACGCAAACCACCGGGTCGCGTCCATGATCGGTTGTGACAAATCATGCATATTCGCCGAGTTCCCAGCCGCGATCTCAGCGGCGGTGGAGACCGGTAACGAGTACGGCTCACCGTCGCACCAGTTCACCTGGCCGGCCAAAACCACGTGAAACTTCACGACGTCGTCCACGTTGTCGT